>OGGW01000266.1_pt1 | contig 53255 bp, 44 predicted proteins | sample 1571291 | NCBI WGS metagenome assembly OGGW01 (sample SAMEA2582028, study PRJEB24529) | metagenome | biome: Human gut stool | place: China | collected 2011 | reverse complement strand
CTCTAAGTGCAGCCAATCTCTTGTCATTCTCAATAATTTGGATGGTTAGTTCATCTGAGTCAGCACCAATGAGTTCTGAAACGGAGGCTACCACCTCTATTATACCAAGGATGTGGTTGTCAAAATTTAAGTCTTCAAACAGGCGCGTAAATGTATCCATAAATAAATTCAACTTCGAATTCTAAATCCGAAGCTTGAGTAATATTAAAAACTATGTAATATCCGCCGAATCACGTCACTTTATTTGTGCCCTGATCCGGCTCAGACTTGCCTGTGTTATTCCTAAATAGGTAGCAATGTTACCCAACGGCAACCGTTGCAACAAATCGGGTTCTTTCTCTAATAACTCTTTGTACCGTTCCGAAGCAATGGCGGACAACATGGAAATTAGCCGTTCCTCGGTGGCAAGCAATTCCATCTCCGCATAACGCCGTCCCCAATTGGCAATATGCAAGTCTTCCGAAAACAATTCTTTCAGCTTTTTCCTCTCCAATACGTATAAGACAGAATCTTCCATCAGCTCCATCGTCTCATATCCCGGCTCATTGTTCACGTAGCCTTTCATAGAAACAAGGGTAGCTCCTTCCTTGCCAACCCAAAATGTAATTTCTTTCCCGTCCACCGAAGTGTAAGCGCGGACAATGCCTTTCTTGATGAAAAAGATATCCTTTTCTATCTTGCCACTTTCTAACACGCAGAATCCTTTTGGGTACGAAACCTCAGTCAGGCATTGCCGCAATCTATCCAAAGACGCATTCGGCATGGCATATCTTTGATTGATGATTTCCTTTATATCCATAACTCATTGTTGTATTCGGTGTGCAAAATTATAAAATAGCACATAGAAAAGTGAATGAACGGCTGTTTTTTTGCCAAATGCAAAATCAGTTTTTACCAAATGCAAAAAGCCATTAGAGATTACTTGCTTACTTTTGCACCTGAATTTAATAATTTATAGATATGAATTGGATAATCTTATTATTGGCAGGATTGTTTGAGGTGAGCCTTACATTCTGCTTGGGTAAAACGAGAGCTGCGTCAGGACTTGCTTTTTATCTGTGGGGTAGCGGTTTCTTGGCTTCCACGGTATTGAGCATGACCCTGCTTGCCAAGGCGGTTCAGACTTTACCTTTGGGAACGGCATACGCCATTTGGACGGGTATCGGGGCGGTTGGTACGGTCTTGATAGGGATATTCGTCTTCAAGGAGTCTGCCACTCCCATCCGTCTTTTCTTCCTGTTCACGCTCATTGCTTCTCTGATAGGATTGAAAATCGTGTCATATTGAAAGGAGACGGAAGATGAAATATGAATTGAGGGAGAATCAAGGCATTTGTTTCAGGTCTATTCTGGCAACATTATGGATGGATGGGTGTGGTAGGGGTAGGAGTTGCCTTTACCGCAGCTTCCTTGCTTACTAATTGCTTCAACTCTAAAACGGCATAAGGGTGGATGTCAAATTTATTGTGCTTTTCACAATCAAGTTTTTGTTTTCTATTGCTGTTATGTAATAAGTGTGTAGCTGAAAAAATCTGCCATATATACCAGCATCTTACATAACTCGCACATTATAAGCACAATAAAGGCTGGTAGATAAGTCGCCGGAAGCCTGAATCTTCCAGCCTATCTACCAGCCTTTTTGTATATCTACCAGCCTATGCCGTTCTGTTTAGCGGCATAGGCGTTTTTTTAGCTGTTTTACTTCTGCAGATACTTCTTGCCGTTGATGATAACGATGCCCTTATAGTCGGCAGCTACACGCTGACCGGCGATGTTGTAGCGTACGTTGCTCTGCGGCTTAACGGTTGTCTGAACGCCGTTGATAGAAGAAGCAGCGTCGTCGAGCACGAAGAGCATCGGCTTGACAGCGTTCTCCTGAGCCTCTTTCCATGCACCGAATGTGGTGTATGTAGAGTTGCCGAACTGCATGAACTGACCGTTGTTTGTGATGGTGAATGTGCCGTTCTCTGCAGGCTCTACAGTCCAAGCCTTAGCCTCGTCGCCGAGCTGGAAAGAAGCGTGCGAACCATCTGAGTAGAGGTAGTAGCCGTTAGCGTCCTTGATAGCGTAGCCGCCCTCAACGCCCTCGAATGTGAATGCGTCGTTGTACGAAGACTTGATCTTGAGCTCGTCAACGATGCCGTCAACCTTGAAAGAGTTGAGGTAGCCGTACGGCTTCTCTGCGTTGTACTTCACCGGAGTAGCGTAGTAAGTCTTCTCGTCGCGCTGAGCAACGATGAGGTAGTCCTTGCCAGCCTCTACAGCAGTAGCCTTCTTGTATACGTTCATGTGGTAAACATAAACTGTGCAGGTAGCAGTGCCAGCGTTGAAGTCGTCGTTCTCCTCAGCAGAAGCAGTGATGACAGCCTTGCCCTCCTTGCCAGTTGCTGCAATGACGCCCTCAGCGTTTACTGTAGCCACCTCCTCGTTGTCAGAAACGAACTTAACGGCAGCTGTTGTCTCCTTTGTGAAGGTAGGAGCAGTGAATGTAGTGCCGAGCTCGTAGTTGACAGTTGTCTCAGAGAAAGCCAAGCCAGCAGCCTTCTTTGTAGAGCCAGCCTCACCGCTGACAGTTACCTCGATGGTAGTAGCGCGAACCTGGTTCGACTCAGCTGTGAAGTTAACGGCAGCAGCATTGCCTACCCATGTGCCGATCTTGTCCGCGTAAGTGTAGCCGTCCTGAGCAGCGAAGCAGCCAGGACCATATTTTGTAGTGTTGTTGGCTGTACATGTGAACACGATCTGTGTGATGTTGCCGACAGTAGAAGACACTGTCAGTATGTTACCCTTGAAGATACGGAACTGCTGTCCGTTATACAGGTTGCCTGCACCGGATGTAGACGTGCCCTTGTCGATGGAGAGAGTGATGCCATCCTGAGTAACAGTAGCAGTCTCGCCACCAGCGAAGTCTGTAGCATTGAGAGTGATAACGCCTGCGAATGCCGTACTGCAAACGAGCATAAGCATAGCCATTAATGCGTAGCGTAAAGTTTTAACCATAGTGTTTAAATTTTGAGTTTATAAATGTTTAGAATTACATTGCAAAGTTATACATTCTAAGCGAGAAAAGCAATTACAATAAGGTGAAAAATCCCGTACAATTCAAAAAACTCTGCTAATTCTTTGGGCGTTTCATTAAAATAGTTTAACTTTGCCTATGCGTTAATGCAAAGCAACATTATTATTCATTTTAAAAGCCCCAGTTTATTGCCTATCGAAGCACATTTACTTAACAAAAAACGATTAAGAAAATGAAGAATTTAAAGGATATGACCGACGAGGAGTTGGCCTTATCATACGTCGATGGGAACAACAAGGCTTTCGATCTGTTGCTTTCGCGCAATCAGCAGAACCTTTTCTCATACATCCTTTTCGTGGTTCACGACCGCGAGACCGCCGATGACATCTTCCAGGAGACCTTCATAAAGGTTATCACCCGTCTCCAGGAGGGCCGTTACGTCGTCAGCGGCAAGTTCGGTGCGTGGGTGATGCGTATCGCCCACAACGCCATCATGGACTGGTATCGCGACCAGTCGTCGCGTTGCATCGTGAAAGCCGGAAAGGACAACGACCTCTCCAATATCGGAGGCGACGAACTTGTGGAGGGCAACATCGAGAACACCTACGTCAACCGTCAGGTGATGAGCGACGTGCGCCGTCTTCTCGACATGCTGCCGCCTATACAGCGCGAGGTGGTGTACATGCGCTTCTACCAGCAACTCTCGTTCAAGGAGATTGCCGACACCACGAGCGTGAGCATCAACACCGCACTCGGACGTATGCGCTACGCCCTGCTCAACATGCGACGCATGGCGAAGAGCAACGGCATCTCGCTGCAGCTGGTGTAAGGTGAGGTGTAGCTTTTACTTATAGTAGGAGGAGGGTGTGTCAAAACTCACGAGTAGGACGCCCCGAAGGGGCAAAAGCACATAGCCCAGGGCAACGCCCTGGGTAAATATGCGCCACACTAACCCCACGCCCTGTAAGGGCAAAAGCCTAATTATTAAGCTGTTGCCCTTACAGGGCGCACTATTCAATATATACACTCAACACCCAGGGCGCTGCCCTGGGCTATGTGGTTGTTGGGCTTTCAGCCCGCATTGATTGAGTTTTGACACACCCTCCTCCTAAGATTTGCATTGTTAGCTGTTCAATTTGCCAGTGTTACCACGCACCGGTAACCGTGTTTTTGCTATGCGGTAATGATGTTACCGGTTTGCGGTAATGGTATTACCAGTTTGCGGTAAATGTGTTTTTTTTCAGTTTCTCAGGCAAGGTTTTCTATCTATTGCGATTTAATGGGTTGAAACCGATTCTTAAATCGGCTGAACAATAAGCATAAAGATAGAAAACCAAAAAAAGAAAAGTGATATGAAAACAAGAAAACTCTCTGTTTTAGTTTTGGGCTTCTTGGCCTCAGTGTTCGGTCTGACTTCCTGCGATATGGATTCGGACAACTATAATGTGCAGCGTCCTACGGCGCTCGTCACCGTATATCCCGTCACCTCCGAGTCGTTCCGCATGCAACTCGACGACCAGACCGTGCTCTTTCCTACCAACATGAAGGCTTCGCCCTTCGGCGATAAGAAGGTGCGTGCGCTCGTGAGCTACGAGTACGAGGAGGGCGCTACAGGCAACCTGCGCAACGTGCGCGTCAACTGGATTGACAGCATACGCACCAAGCAGCCCGTCGTGTCGAAGGGCAGCGACGACGAGAAGCTGTACGGCAACGACGGCATAGAGATTGTGCGCGACTGGGTGACGGTGGCTGAAGACGGCTACCTCACATTGCGCCTGCGCACCATCTGGGGCGGCGGCAAGCACATCATCAACCTCGTGGGCGGCGTCAACAAGGATAATGTATACGAGTTCGACCTGCGCCACAACGCTCAGGGCGACATCAGTGGCGTGCTGGGCGACGCGCTCATCGCCTTCGACCTCAACAGCATGTGGCCCGACCATCCCGAGGAAGTGAAGATAAAGCTCAACTGGAAGTCGTTCAGCGGCAAGAAGTCGATGGAGTTCCCGCTGAAGATGCACAAGAGCGATGTGCACAGCGGCAAGAGCGCTATGTACACCGGCGACATCATGAAGTCGCGTTTCGTCGATTAACCTTTCACCACATAAACCCTCAGAATGTTCCGAATCTCATTTCACAAGTCTGATAGCGAGGAGCGCCTGCTGCAGCGTCTGCAGCAGGGCGACACGTCTGCCGCGGAGCCGCTCTACCGGCTCCACGTGCGCTATCTGTCTGCCTTGTGCTCGCGCTATCTCACCGATGATGAGGACATAAAAGACGTTCTGCAGGAGTCGTTCCTTAGGATATTCTCCTCGATAGCCTCCTTCGAGTATCGCGGCAAGGGATCGCTGAGGGGCTGGATGGCGAAGATTGCGCTCAACGAGACGCTGAAGTTTCTGCGCGCCCGTAGCCGGCTCGACTTCGTAGACATAGCCGACCTGCCAAACGACGTGCCCGACACCGACCTGCAGACCGAAGGCATACCCACCGACGTGCTCCACCGCTTCGTGCGCGAACTGCCCGACGGCTACCGCACGGTGTTCAACCTCTACGTCGTCGACGACAAGAGCCATAAGGAGATAGCCTCGCTGCTCGGCATAAAGGAGAGCACGTCGGCATCGCAGCTGCACAAGGCGAAGGCGATGCTCGCAAGAAAGATAAAACAATACAGAACCAGTAATTCCTTTCTACTATGAAGCGAAATTGGAAAGAAGACATACACGACCGCCTCGGCAACTTCGAGACCGATGCTCCCGACGGACTCTGGGAAGCCATACACCAGCGTATGGCTCAGACGGAGCCTGCCCAGGCGGAGAAGCGCCCGGCGCCTTTCGTCCTGCAGCCCGCTCTGCGCCGCACGGCGTGTGCAGCCGCAGCGTGTCTTGCCCTTGTTGTTGGATACCAGTATTTCGCCGACGGCGGAAAGGAGACTGTCAATGGCGTGAAACAGGCTGGCGGCGACGGAATGATTGCAGTAGGAGGCACGGTCGCATCCGACAATAGCCGGTACGTTGCGTCTAAGCCTGCAACCGCATCAATTGTTGCAACGAACCTCGCCGGCGTGCGTGTAGCTAAGAATGGCGTAACGTCCGCTGCTGTGTACGCTCAGACGCAGAACGACAAATCTGCACAAATCTCAACACCTCAACATCTCAACACCACAACATCTCAACATCCCAACCCCTCAACCCCTCAACACCACAACTCCTCAACCCCTCAACATCTCAACACCTCAACATCTCAACCCCTCAACCCCTCAACATCCCAACATCCCAACCCCTCAACATCCCAACATCCCAACACCTCAACATCTCAACCCCACACCCCCTCAACATCACAACCCCACACCCCCTCAACATCTCTGCTTGCATACACGCCAGCCGACAACAGTCGGGGCAGGCATGAAGGCGCTGCGGCTCGCTGGACACTATCTACCAGCGCCACGACCGGCATGGGCGCATCGTCAGTCACCAATTCTACCGCTACGTACGTCGAAGCGGTAGGACCAGACAACGTGATATGGGCAGACAATCCGCAGCTCGGCATCGGCATCTTCAACCAAGGCAAGAGCGTGAAGACCGAGTACAAGCACCGGCTGCCGGTGCGCGTAGGGCTCAACGTGGCTTATCGCCTTACAGACCGACTCAGCGTGGAAAGCGGCGTGAGCTACACGCGACTCTCCTCTGACATGAAGGACGGCACGAAGGACAACTACTCGTCGGGCAGTCAGAAGCTCGACTATATCGGCGTTCCGCTCAACGTGAAGTATCGCGCCTTCGGCTATCGCCGACTGAGCGTATACGCCTCAGCCGGACTGCTAACGGAGAAGTGCGTGTCGGGCAAGACGACACACGAGTACGTGATAAGCGGCGAGAAGAAGAAGCACGAAGCGGAAGACGTGGCTGCGAAGCCTTGGCAGCTGTCCGTCAACGCAGCCCTCGGAGCACAGTTCGACGTGCTCCGCAATGTAGGCGTCTACGTCGAGCCGGGCGTGAGCTACTACTTCGACGACCGCTCCACGCTCAGCACGATATACAAGGAGAAGCCCCTCAACTTCAACCTTAATCTGGGCGTTAGATACACGATAGGCAAATAGCCATGAGCTTATACCCTCTTCGTATTTTGCTCGTATTTGTTGCATATAGCATAAAAATGTTATGTATTTTGTTGAATTTGTAACAAAATATTAGCTTTCGATGTAAAAATCTGTCTTAATATTTGCGTGTTTTGATTGATAGTCTTACTTTTGTAGCCGAAAACACATCTTATAAGTTCCTTCGAGTAAGAAGATGTTTTAAGGTATCAACCAACATAATATTATGGACGCAAAACAAGGATTGTATACCTCAGCCTACGAGCACGATGCGTGCGGCGTAGGCATGGTGGTGAACATACATGGAGGCAAGAGTCATGAGCTGGTGGATAACGCTCCGCGCGTGCTCAAGACCACGTCGAGCCACGAGGAGGGATGTACGCGCCGCTGGAACATCAACACGCTGGAGTTTATAGGCAAGAACGGCAGATTGTGCGGCGTTAGAGTGCAGCCCATCGATTGGCAGCCAAACCCTGAAGGTGGCCGTCCGACAATGGTTGAGGCTGGCGACCCAGAGGTGATAAAGTGCGAGGCTTGCTTCCTTGCGATGGGCTTCCTCAAACCGCAGCATCCCGACTATCCGGAGAACGTCTTCGTCTGCGGCGATGCCTTGAACGGAGCCTCGCTTGTGGTGAGAGCTATGGCAAGCGGTCGCGATGCGGCGCAGAAGGTGGATAGCTACCTGCAGTCGCTTTGAGTGAATTGAATGTTTTTGTAGTTTTATTTACAATTAGATAGAGATTATTATGTGCGGAATAGTAGCAATATTCAACGTTAAGGAGCAGACGCCAAAGCTGCGCACCAAGGCGCTTGGCATGAGTAAGAAGATACGTCACCGTGGTCCTGACTGGAGCGGCATTCATTGTTCGGGAAGCGCCATACTGGCGCACGAGCGACTGAGCATTGTCGACCCGGAGAGTGGAGGTCAGCCTCTGTTCTCGCCCGACGGCAAGCAGGTGCTGGCTGTGAACGGTGAGATATACAACCACAAGGAGATAAGAGAAAGATACAAGGGGCGTTATGATTTCCAGACGGGCAGCGACTGCGAGGTTATTCTGGCTCTTTATCGCGACAAGGGCGTCAACTTTCTCGAAGATCTGAACGGCATCTTCGCCTTCGCTCTTTATGACGAGGAGCAGGACGCTTTCCTCATCGCCCGCGACCAAATAGGCGTCATACCTCTTTATATCGGATACAACGCCGACGGAAAGGTGTTTGTGGCAAGCGAGCTTAAGGCCTTGGAGGGTGAGTGCGAGCGTTACGAGCCTTTTATGCCGGGCCACTACTACTGGAGCAAGGACCCCGGAATGAAGCGTTGGTACAAGCGCGACTGGATGGAGTACGACAACGTGAAGGACAACACGGCGAGCAGCGACGCAATACGCAAGAGTCTTTGCGCTGCCGTGAAACGCCAGATGATGAGCGACGTGCCCTACGGAGTGCTGCTCTCGGGCGGACTCGACAGCAGCGTTATCAGTGCCATCACCGAGAGCTATGCCGAACGCCGTATAGAGACCGACAGCAAAAGCCGTGCCTGGTGGCCGCGTCTCCACTCGTTTGCCGTGGGACTCAAGGGAGCGCCCGACTTGGCGAAGGCGCGTCTGGTAGCCGACCACATAGGCACGGTGCATCACGAAATCAACTATACCATTCAGGAGGGACTGGACGCCCTGCGCGACGTTATCTACTTCATCGAGACCTACGATATAACTACCGTGCGTGCCTCCGTGCCGATGTATCTGCTGGCGCGTGTGATAAAGTCGATGGGCATAAAGATGGTGCTTTCGGGCGAGGGAGCCGACGAGATTTTCGGTGGCTACCTATACTTCCACAAGGCTCCTTCGGCAGAGGAGTTTCATAAGGAGACCGTGCGCAAGCTCTCGAAGCTGCATCTGTACGACTGTCTGCGTGCCAACAAGAGTCTCTCGGCGTGGGGCGTGGAAGGTCGTGTGCCGTTCCTCGACAAGGAGTTTCTTGATGTGGCTATGCGCACCAATCCCAAGGCTAAGATGTGCAGCGTTCTCCCAGCATCTCGGTCGGGCGAAGCCGACCCCAAGGCGTCTATAGAAAAGCGCATCGTGCGTGAGGCGTTCGAGGACATGCTGCCTGAGGAGGTGGCGTGGCGACAGAAGGAGCAGTTCAGCGACGGCGTAGGCTACTCGTGGATTGACACCTTGAAGAAGATAACGTCAGAGGCTGTCACCGACGAGCAGATGGCGCATGCCGAAGAGCGTTTCCCCATCAACACGCCGCTGTGCAAGGAGGAGTATTACTACCGTTCCATCTTCGAAGAGCATTTCCCGAGCGAGAGTGCGGCCCGCAGCGTGCCTCACGAGGCAAGTGTGGCTTGCTCTACAGCAGTGGCTCTGGAGTGGGACGAGGCGTGGAAGAACATGAACGATCCGAGCGGTCGTGCCGTCTCTGGCGTTCACGAAAACGCTTTGCAGGGTGATGCCGTAAAAAGAGAGAATGATGTGAAAGACAAAGCGTGAATGGCAATGTAAAAGACAAGCGTTAATAGTAATGTAAAATAGAAAAAGCGGAGACCTTTACAATGAAGGTTTCCGCTTTTTATGCTTTATAGAGTGCTGGACAGCCAGCAATAACTTTGCTTAGAGGCAATGCTTCAGACCGTGTATCGTAGCGATAGGGTCTGCAGCCTTGAACACGTAGCTGCCGCTCACGAGCACGTCGGCACCAGCAGCCACGAGCAGCGGAGCCGACTTGTCGTCTACGCCGCCGTCTATCTGTATGAGAGCCTTGCTGCCCGACTCGTCGATGAGGCGGCGCAGGCGCTTCGTCTTCTCTACCGAGTTGGGTATGAACTTCTGTCCGCCGAATCCCGGGTTGACGCTCATCAGCAGCACCATGTCCACGTCGCAGATGATGTCCTCGAGCATGCTCACCGGAGTGTGCGGGTTGAGCGTCACGCCAGCCTTCATGCCTGCAGCGTGAATCTCCTGAACGGTGCGGTGCAGGTGAGTGCAAGCCTCGTAGTGTACGTTCATCATCATGGCGCCCGTAGCAGCCACCTGCTTGATGTAGTTCTCTGGATTCACAATCATCAGGTGAACGTCGAGCGGCTTCTTGCACTCCTTTGCAACAGCCTGTATGACGGGAAATCCGAACGAGATGTTAGGCACGAACACGCCGTCCATGATGTCCAGGTGCAGCCAGTCGGCCTCGCTGCGGTTTATCATGTCGATGTCCGAACGCAAGTCGATGAAGTTCGCTGAGAGAAGCGAAGGTGATATGAGAGTTTCCATTCCTGTTTATTTTATTTACTTTCTTTGTTTACGCTGTTTTCTTTTTAAAGATTGTTGTTAGAGGTGTTGTGTTAGCTAACGCAATAAGGCTTATTGCGGTTGTTAGCCTGCGCCAATCTGTAGGAGTAGGCAATCTGTCGGATAAAGCTCAGCGTCTTTTCCGAAGGCTGTAGTTCTTCTTTAGTAAAATACTTCATAGGCAGAGCTATTTTATACGTTTTAGAGATGTTTTATATTTAGTAAACGCAAGCCTTCGGTGTTTATTACATATTGAGGCGAATATTTTTATGCGATTGCAATATATGCAAAAAACTTTGCATAAGTCGTTCGCAATACGGAAAAAATCCGTAACTTTGTCTTCAGCGATAATAGCTGTCGCAGTATGTAATCAGTTAGTGTTGGAACAACGATAACGACCGAAATATGAAGACAATCAATACACGCCGCAGCATCCGCAAGTATACCGATGCTCCGGTAAGCGAGAAGCTGCTGCGCCGCCTGCTCAGCGAGGCAGAGCGCACGCAGACAATGGGCAACCTGCAGCTTTACAGCGTAGTGGTGACACGATCCGATGAACAGAAGCGCCGCCTCGCGCCGGCACACTTCAACCAGCCGATGGTGGAGGGAGCGCCCGTAGTGCTCACGTTCTGCGCCGACTACCGCCGCACCACGCTTTGGGCAAAGAACCGCAACGCCGACCCCGGCTACGACAATATGCTCTCCTTTCAGAACGCAGCCACCGACGCGCTGCTTTTCTGCCAGACCTTCTGCAACCTTGCTGAAGAGGAAGGTTTGGGATGCTGCTTCCTCGGCACTACGGTCTACATGCCGCAGATGATAATCGACGTGCTGCAGCTGCCCGAACTTGTGGTGCCCGTGGCTACCATCACGCTCGGCTGGCCAGACGAGCAGCCCGCGCTCACCGACCGTCTGCCGCTCGACGCCGTCATGCACGAGGAGACCTACACCGACTATACCCCCGAGCGCATCGACCGCTTCTATGCCGAGAAGGAAGCGCTGGAGGAGAACCGCGAGTTCGTGCGCTTGAACGGCAAGCAGACCCTCGCGCAGGTGTACACCGACTGCCGCTACACACGCAAGGACAACGAGGCGATGTCCGCAGGACTGCTGGAGGTGCTCAAGAAGCAGGGCTTCTTACGTTGATAGGCTCCGACCCACAAGCCGAAACCATAACAAGTATTTAGATATAACAATGAACAAAGACACGTTCGACAAGCCACTCTCGCTCCTCGAGCTTAACTCGCTCGTTGCAGCCGTCGTAGACATCAGTCTGCCCGATGAGTACTGGGTGGAGGCAGAGCTGTCGGAGGCGCGCGAGGTGCGCGGACATTGCTACATGGAGCTGGTGGAGAAGGACGAATACTCCAACACGCCCACGGCTCGCGCCTCAGCCAAGTGCTGGGCGTCGCGATGGTCGCTGCTGCGCCCCAAGTTCGAGCGCATCACTGGTCAGCGGCTGCACGCCGGCATGAAGGTGCTGCTGCGCGTGCGTGCGCAGTTTCATGCCGCCTACGGCTTCTCGTGGATAGTGAGCGACATCAATCCCGAGTACACCATGGGCGACCTGGCACGGCGCCGGCAGGAGATAGTGCGACAGCTGAAGGCAGAAGGCGTGTTCGACCTGCAGAAAGAGCTGAGGCTGCCGATGTTCGCACAGCGCATTGCCGTCATATCGAGCGAAGGAGCAGCCGGCTACGGCGACTTCTGCCGCCAGTTGCACGACAATCAGGCAGGATATATATATAAGGTGGAACTCTTCGGCGCCGTCATGCAGGGCGAAGCCGTGGAGCAGAGCGTGATAGCCGCCCTCGGACGCATATACGAACGCGTGGACGACTTCGACGCCGTGGTGATAATACGCGGCGGAGGTGCCACGAGTGATATGTCGGGCTTCGACACACTCGCCCTGGCAGAGAACGTAGCCAACTTCCCGCTGCCCATCATTACCGGTATCGGTCATGAGCGTGACGAGTGTGTGCTCGACATGGTGGCGTTCGCACGCATGAAGACGCCTACAGCCGCCGCCCAACATCTCATCGACAATCTGCAGCTCACCGACCAACTCATCAACCAGCTCGCCGACCGCATAGCCGACCGCGTGAAGCGCCGCATGGATGTGGAGCGTGTGCGTCTGGCGTCGATGGCGGAGCGCATACCCATGCTCTTCTCGCTCGTGAAGACGAAGGAGTGGGGCAGAGCCGACCGCCTCATGCAGCGCATAGCCGCAGCCGTGAGTCGCCGCCTCGCTACGGCGGAAACGCGACTCGACACTCTGCAGCGCACGGTAGAGACCGCATCCAAGCGCAAGATAGACACCGAACGCCACCGTCTTGAACTGCTCGCACAGCGCGTTGAGGCAGAAAACCCAGAACGCCTGCTGCGCCGCGGCTACAGCATCACGACCTACAACGGCAAAGCCGTGCGCGACGCCGCACAACTGCCGAAGGGTGCGCTGGTAGAGACACATGTGGAGAAAGGAAAGTTCAAGTCAAGAGTGGAGTAGTAGGAGGCAGCAATATAGGGGGTGCACTTGTCTCAAGTGCACCGATCAATTAGTCTTTTGTTTGGTTGGTGCAGTTGAGACAACTGCACCCCCTGGGAGACAACTGCACCTCCTGACAGCCCCACACACTAATAAAAACAACAACCCAAATGCCCAAAGAACAGAAATATGAAGCGGCTATGCGCCAGTTGGAAGACATAGCCGCAAAGATGGAGAACGGCGAGCTCGACATCGACTCGCTCAGTGAACAACTCAAGACCGCGCAGAAGCTGATAAAGCAATGCAAGGACAAACTCACGAAGACCGACGAGGACATACGCAAGATTCTCGGCGCAGAAAATTGACAACGCAGTCCGCAACCGTCTTTTTTGTGCTAATAATCTCTAATCTGCGGCAAATAGTTGCAGGTTTGTTTTATTATTATTACTTTTGCCTGCGGTTAGAGGAGCATATCCCAGCTATGAAAAAGAAACGTATTAAAACCTAAAGTTTTATGAAAGATATAGCATGGTCTGAGTTGTCGTTCGGCTATATGCCTACCGACTATAACGTGCGCTGTTGCTACCGCAATGGCAAGTGGGGCGAGATAGAAGTCTGCTCCGACGAGTACATTAAGCTTCACATGGCAGCCACCTGTCTGCACTACGGACAGGAAGCCTTTGAGGGACTGAAGGCATATCGTTGCCCCGACGGCAAGGTGCGCGTGTTCCGTATGGACGAGAACGCAGCACGTCTGCAGTCTACATGCCGCGGCATCATGATGCCAGAGCTGCCTACGGAATTATTCGAGGAGATGGTGAAGAAGGTAGTGCGCCTCAATCAGGAGTACATCCCGACATACGAGAGCGGCGCAACACTCTACATCCGTCCGCTCCTCATCGGTACATCGGCACAGGTAGGCGTTCGTCCGGCAGAAGAGTACATGTTCCTCATCTTCGTCACACCGGTAGGACCTTACTTCAAGGGTGGTTTCTCTACAAACCCATACGTCATCATACGCGACTATGACCGTTCGGCTCCGCTCGGCACCGGTATCTACAAGGTGGGCGGCAACTATGCTGCATCGCTCAGAGCCAACCATCTCGCTCATGAGAAGGGCTACGCTTGCGAGTTCTATCTCGACGCTAAGGAGAAGAAATACATGGACGAGTGCGGCGCTGCCAACTTCTTCGGTATCAAGAACAATACATACGTAACACCGAAGTCGACCTCAATCCTTCCGTCTATCACAAACAAGAGTCTTATGCAGCTCGCTGAGGACTTCGGCTTGAAGGTAGAGCGCAGACAGATTCCTGAGGAAGAGCTCGCTACATTCGAGGAGGCAGGCGCTTGCGGCACAGCAGCTGTAATCAGCCCGATCTCTTACATCGACGACCTCGACACAGGTCAGCGCTTCATGTTCAGCGAGGACGGCAAGCCGGGTCCCGTTTCAACCAAGCTCTACAACCACCTGCGTGGCATCCAGTATGGCACAGAGGAGGACAAGCATGGTTGGACAACAGTAGTAATCGAATAACAGCCAGTCTGCCTCATATATGTGGGGCAAGATGTTTAAAGTTAACAATCAAAAGAGGTGCAGCGGTTTATGCCGTTGCACCTTATTTGTATATATATATGTGTGCAATATCTATTTTTAACCCTGCGAATTTGCCTAATCGTCCTTTATTTCGTAACTTTGCACTTTTGAAGTGTTGATAACTTATATTGACGAATTTTTAAAAATACTTCTTTCCGAAGTGAATTAAAAGACTATAATGGGCAAAGGAAAACTGGCGAAGTTCGCCGATATGGAGCGATATGAGAACGTGTTTCAGTATCCGTTCTCGGTAGCCGATAATGTGCCGTTCGACATGAAGGGACATTGGCGCGAGATGTATTTCAAGAACGACAACCCGATTGTGCTCGAGCTGGGCTGCGGCAAAGGCGAGTACACAGTGGGGCTGGCAAAGATGTTCCCCGACGTCAACTTCATTGGCGTAGACATTAAGGGCGCACGCATGTGGACCGGCGCTACGCAGGCGCTCGGCGAAGGACTCAAGAACGTGGCGTTTCTGCGCACGAACATAGAGATTATAGACCGCTTCTTCGCTGAAGGCGAGGTGCAGGAGATATGGCTCACGTTCAGCGATCCGCAGATGAAGAACCCGCGCAAGCGTCTCACCTCTACCTACTTCATGCAGCGCTACCGCCGCTTCCTGCAGGACGGCGGCACGATACATATGAAGACCGACTCCAACTTCCTCTTCACATATACCACTTACATGCAGCAGCGCAACAATCTGCCGCTGCTCTTCCGCACGGAAGACCTCTATCATACCGAAGGCCTCGACGCACAGACCAACGAGATTCTCGGTATACAGACCTACTACGAGAGTATGTGGATAGAACGCGGACTGAACATCAAGTACATGAAGTTCGCATTGCCGCACGAAGGCGAGCTCTTTGAGCCGGAGGTAGAGATTCCGCTCGACGAGTATCGCTCGTATCATCGCGACAAGCGTAGCTCTAAAACAACTGCGGTATAAGTTTTGAATTTTGAGTTTTGAATTTTGAATTTAGAATTGTCGGCTACGCCGATTAAGAGTTTTTCAATTTTGAATTATTCTGTTTTAAATTCAAAACTCAAAACTCAAAATTCAAAACTCAAAATTGCGACGCATGTCGCAACAATTCAAAACTCAAAACTCAAAACTCAAAATTCAAAATGACCCTATATCCGAAACTCATTACTGACGCACTCGCAACAGTAATATACGCAGGTACAAAGAAAAACCTCATTGAAAGCAATATGCTTGCCGACGATGTGCGCATCAACGGCATGAAAGTGAAGTTTACACTCGTCTTCCCACGCGATACCGACCCGTTCATGAAGTCGACTATCAAGGCGGCTGAGGCTGCCATCCACTATCACGTGTCGAAAGACGTGGAGGTGACAATCGAGACCGAATTCCTCTCGAAGCCGCGCCCGGAAGTGGGCAAGCTGCTGCCGCAGGTGAAGAACATCATCGCCGTCAGCTCTGGCAAGGGCGGCGTTGGCAAGAGCACCGTCGCAGCCAACCTCGCCATCGCTTTGGCACGTCTTGGCTACAAGGTAGGTCTGCTCGACTGCGATATCTTCGGTCCGTCGGTTCCGAAGATGTTCCAAGTAGAAGACGCACGTCCATACGCTGTGAAGAAAGACGGACGCGATCTCATCGAGCCAATCGAGAAGTATGGCATCAAGCTGCTCTCTATCGGCTTCTTCGTAAACCCCGACACCGCAACTCTGTGGCGCGGCGGTATGGCGTCGAACGCTCTTAAGCAGCTCATCGCCGACGCCGACTGGGGCGAGCTCGACTACTTCGTGCTCGACACACCTCCAGGAACAAGCGACATACACCTCACACTGCTGCAGACTCTCGCAATCACAGGCGCTGTCATCGTGAGCACACCGCAGAAGGTGGCGCTCGCCGACGCTCTCAAGGGCATAGACATGTACGAGAACGACAAGGTGAATGTGCCTATCCTCGGACTCGTGGAGAACATGGCGTGGTTCACACCAGCCGAACTGCCCGAGAACAAGTATTACATCTTCGGCAAGGAAGGCTGCAAGCAGCTTGCGCAGGAGAAGGGCTTGCCTCTGCTCGCGCAGATTCCGCTCGTGCAGGGCATCTGCGAGAATGGAGACGCTGGTACACCTGCCGCTCTCGACAGCAACAGCATGACAGGTCTGGCGTTCATTAACCTCGCACAGGCTGTTGTTACCGTCGTGAACCGTCGTAACAAGGAGCTGCAGCCCACAAAGATTGTAGAGGTTACGAAGAACTGATAAGGACTGAACGTACAAAAAAGCCTGTCGGTTTGAACGTACAAGGAATCTATTTGTATTACAATGACTAAAGAGAAAGAAATATTCAAGCGCGCCGAACTGCTCATGGGCGAAGACGTGATGAAGGCGTTGGCATCGAAGCGCGTCATCGTCTTCGGCGTGGGCGGCGTTGGCAGCTGGTGTGTCGAGTGTCTTGTACGCTCGGGCATACGCCATATCACAATAGTCGATTGCGACTGCGTGTGCGCCTCGAACGTAAACCGTCAGCTGATGGCTACGTCTGCCACAATAGGACGCGTGAAGGTGGAGGCGCTGCGCGAACGTCTGCTCGAGATAAACCCCGACTGTGAGGTCACGGCTCTGCAGAAGATGTACACCGACGAGACTGTAGCCGAGTTCCATCTCGAAGAGTACGACTATATCATCGATGCTATCGACTCGCTGAAGGACAAGGTGTCGCTCATAATGCGTGCCTGCGAGACCAATGCCGTGTTCTTCTCGTCCATGGGCGCTGCGTTGAAGATGGATTCTACGCAAATACGTGTGACTGAGTTCTGGAAAGTGCGCGGCTGTCCGCTTGGATCGGCGCTGCGCAAGCGCATGAAGCGTGCAGGTTTGAAACCGGCGCACAAGTTCCAGTGCGTATATAGCGAGGAGCTGCTCGACAATCGCGGCAGCGATACAGGTAACGACCCATGTCTGATACAGAAGGCGCAGACAAACGGATCGATGGCGCACATCACGGCAATATTCGGCTTCACGATAGCCGGACTTGTGCTTAAAGATGTGTATAAGAAGACACTTGGCAAGCTGTAATACAATAAAACAACGAAAAAAGAGTTATTTAAAGAAAACAATATTGACAATGAAGAAATACGTTATTTATCTGTTTCTGTTCATGTTCATGCCGTTGGCTGCCATGGCACAGTCGTCGATGACCGACCAGCAGGTGATGCAGTTCATCGTGAAGGAACACAACTCTGGTAAGTCGCAGTCGGAGATTGTGACCAAGCTTATGCAGCGTGGTGTGGACATCTCGCAGATTCGCCGCGTGCGCAACAAGTACGAACGCCAGATGAAGCAGGGCGGATTGGGTAATGTGTCGGATAACACAACGGGCAAGGACGAGTCGCGTCTGCGTACCAACAACGGCAATCCGCGCGAACTGACAAAGCGCGACGACTATGGTAAGGAAGCTACGCAGAAGGCTTCGCAGTATTCGAGCATGCGCCTGAAGGCAGAACGCGACCGCAAGTACAAGAACACCTACGACGAGACCGACGAGGAGTTTATGGACTATCAGCGTGAGATGTTCGAGCTGGTGCCAGATACGGCACAGATGCTTGAGCAGCTGCTTGCTGAGCGCGACGCTCTGAAGAAGAAAGTGTTCGGACGCGACATCTTCAACAACCAGGAACTCTCGTTCGAGCCGAACATGAACATCGCTACACCGCAGAGCTACGTCCTCGGTCCGGGCGATGCTGTCTTCGTTGATATCTACGGCGCTTCGCAGAAGTCGGAGCAGTGCACCGTGTCGCCTGAAGGCGAGATAACCATCGAAGGTTTCGGACCCGTACATGTTGGCGGACTTACAGTAGATCAGGCTAACAGACGCCTTCGCTCTACGCTTGGCGCACGCTATAGCAGTTCTAAGGTAAAGCTGTCGGTAGGTCAGACACGTACTATAATTGTTAACGTGATGGGCGAGGTGAAGACACCTGGTACCTACACACTCTCGGCTTTCGCTACTGTCTTCCACGCTCTCTACATGGCTGGCGGCACAAACGACATCGGTACGCTCCGTAATATCAAGGTATATCGCAACAACCGTCTTATAACAACCGTCGACATCTACGACTATATCCTCAACGGAAAGCTCACGGGCAATGTGCGTCTCGCTGACAACGACGTGGTTGTTGTAGGCCCGTACGACTGTCTTGTGAACGTAACGGGTAAGGTGAAGCGTCCTATGTTCTACGAGATGAAACCCAACGAGTCGATCGCTTCGTTGCTGAAATACACGGGCGGTTTCACTGGCGACGCTTACAAGAAGGCCGTGCGTGTGAACCGTAAGAACGGAAAGGAATACTCGGCATATAACGTTGAAGAGTTCGACTTTGCGAGTTTCCATGTAGCCGACGGCGACTCTGTGTCTGTCGACTCAATCATGGCACGCTACGCCAACACCGTTGAGGTGAAGGGAGCCGTGTTCCGTCCAGGTATGTACAACCTCGGCGAGCAGGTGAACAGCGTACGTTCGCTCATCGAGCACGCCGACGGTGTTACAGAAGATGCTATCACTTCGCGTGCCGTGATGCACCGCATGAAGGCAGACCGCACTCTTGAGGTGGTCAGCGTAGACATCGAGGGCATTATGAGCGGTCGTGTTGCCGACATTCCGTTGAAGGAGAACGACGTGCTCTTTGTGGCTACCAAGACAGAGAAGATGTCCGACCGAACGCTCACGATACGTGGCGAGGTGCAGTATCCCGGTGTATATAAATACGCCGACAACGAGACTGTTGAGGACTTCATCATACAGGCAGGCGGTCTCACCGACAAGGCGTCGCTCATGAACGTGAGCATCAGCCGACGTGTGAGCGACCCGAAGGCGTTGCGTCCAGACAGCGTCATCGCAAAGACATTCAACGTGGCGCTGAAAGACAACTTTGCTGTTGACGGCGACCGCACGCTGACGCTCATGCCCTTCGACGAAGTGTACGTAATGCGCTCGCCGGGCTACACCGAGCAGCAGAACGTGTCGGTAGAAGGCGAGGTGCTCTTCGCCGGAACCTACGCTCTGGAGCGCAACAACACACGCTTGAGCGACCTCTTCAAGAAGTCGGGCGGCTCGAACGGACTCGCTTATATCAAGGGTGCGCGACTCATGCGCAAGGCTAACGAAACAGAAAAGGCACGTATGGAGGCCGTACTGAAGATGCAGCAGGAGGAACAGAAGAAGAACCTTCTGCAGCTCTCGGCAAGTGCAAACAACGCCGCAGCTCTGCAGTCTACAGCCCAGGACGCTACAAAGGCCAACATCGAGAAGTTCCAGGTGCCCGACGAGTATCCCGTAGGTATCGACCTTGCTGAGGCTATGAAGAATCCGGGCTCTGACGCCGACCTCGTATTGCGCGACGGCGACCGCCTTATTGTGCCGCAGTATAACGGAACGGTGAAGGTGAACGGAGCCGTGATGTACGCCAATACCGTGGCTTACGAGCGCGGAAAGCGTGCCAGCTACTACATCGACCAGGCAGGAGGCTATGCTTCAGATGCCGTTAAGGGCCGTGCATACATTATATATATGAACGGCAAGGTGTCGAAGCTGAGTCACGGAGCGAAGGTGCAGCCGGGCTGCGAGATTGTGGTGCCTGCTAAGCTGAAGCGCAAGATGTCAGCTGCCGAGATGATGAGTATGGGATCGAGCATGTCGTCAATCGCTGCGATGATCGCAACAATCAGTAACAACATTACGAAGTAAGGTCTTGTTAATATGTAGTAATGTTTAGTTCGTAAAAAACACAATAATGAGAAAAGCTATGAAGAAAAGTCACATTTTGACAGCAATGGTTGTGTTGTTCAGTGTGATAGTGTCAGCGTCATTGAAGGCTCAGACACCAACCGAATGGCCAGACCTACCTTTGCTCACAATTGAGACTGTTGATGGCGTGATGCCTACTGCTACTAAAGTATCTCCTCCCGAGGGATGTGTTGGTGAGGGAATATTGAGTGAGCATGTGCCTGGTCGTCTTGTTATGACTCTCAAGGGTGAAACACTATATGATAGTGGCGACTATATCAAGGGTGAGTCGGGCATCAGAATCAAGATTCGTGGCAATACAACAGGTGCTTATCTTGCGCAGCATCCTTATAAACTGAAATTATCAAAGAAAGCCGATCTTCTTCAGCTTGGTAAAGACCATGAGAATAAGAATTTTGCTTTGCTCTCCATGTGTATGTGGAATAAAGTGATGAAGAATAAGGAATCTAATATTCTTCTTAATACAGGTTTGGCTTTGTGTCGTGCGCTCAGTTTTCCATGGACACCAAATACACGTCCAGTGAATGTTGTTATCAACGGGAAATATCAAGGCTTGTACCATCTTGCCGAGACTGTAGAACGTGCAGACACTCGTATAAAGACCGACAAGACAGGTTTTGTAATAGAGAACGATGCCTATTGGTGGAAAGAAGGTGAGGTTTACTTCCGTACAGAGCATCAGGTTGCCAATACATACATGGGATACACGTTCAAATATCCTGATGGCGATGACATAACTGAAGAGCAGTTGGCTGATATAAAGAATTATATGGAAAAGGTGGAGACTGCGGTTTACTCAAACGCTGGAGCCTCAGACCTTATCGATTACAATTCGTTTGCCCATTGGATTCTTGCTCATGACATTCTTGGTACATACGATGCAGCAGGTAGTAATATGTTCCTTTATAAAGAGAATGGTACTACTGAAGACTCGAAGTTGAAGATGGCAACGCTTTGGGACTTTGATTCTGCGTTTTGTACAAATGTGGATTGGGGAAAACAACACTATAGTTATCTTTTCTTCTATCAGGCTCTATTTCAAGATAAAAACTTTGTGCGTACATATCTTGATCTCTATAAAGAGAAGATTGCTTCAGTATATCCTTATGTTGAGAATAGTCTAAAAGAGTTTAAGGAGAAGTATGGTGAGGCTTTCGAGAAGAGTATAGAGCTGCATCGTGCTGTTTATGCTAATGAGTGTATGAACACCCTTGACGAGCAGATTGATGATGTGTTGACACACTTGAAGGAGCGTCTTGTCAAATTGCAGACTCTTACAACCGAATTGGAGGGTTCTACAGACATCGGGTTGTGTGTAGACAATTCAGATAATCGTATAATGAATCGCACCAGCATATTAGGTGTGGATTTTACTGGCGTTGATGTGAACAGACTTCCAGTAGGAATATACATAGAGAAACGTGCCGATGGCACGATTAGAAAAGTGCTTAATAAATAAAACGATATGAGCGAACAAAAGAAAGACGTGATCGACCTCGTAGAGGTGTTCAAGTTGCTTAAGTCGAAGAAGAAGGTATTCTTCATCGTTCTGCCGATAGTGTTTGTGCTGTCGTGCCTATATATCTTTCCACAACCACGCTACTACCGTTGTAACGTGACGCTGGCGCCGGAGGCAACGAGCGAGAATATAGCCGGCGGCCTCTCGTCGCTTGCTTAGGTGAACGGAGCTGTGATGTACGCCAATACCGTGGCTTACGAGCGCGGAAAGCGTGCCAGCTACTACATCGACCAGGCAGGAGGCTATGCTTCAGATGCCGTTAAGGGCCGTGCATACATTATATATATGAACGGCAAGGTGTCGAAGCTGAGTCACGGAGCGAAGGTGCAGCCGGGCTGCGAGATTGTGGTGCCTGCTAAGCTGAAGCGCAAGATGTCAGCTGCCGAGATGATGAGTATGGGATCGAGCATGTCGTCAATCGCTGCGATGATCGCAACAATCAGTAACATCATTACGAAGTAAGGTCTGATGTTACAACCGAAATCATGAATATGTCAGAAAAGAAAATGAAGAAAATAGATTTTGTAATAATCATAAAAAAGGTATGTGAGAATAGAAAGCTTTTCTATATTACACTGCCTATAGTGTTTGTTGTATCATGTCTTCTTATCTTGTGTGTGCCACGTACATACAGTACAGATACTCAAGTGGTTCCGGAGATAGACAATTCAAAAGGTAGTGGAGCACTAAGTTCGTTGGCTTCTTCTTTCGGCTTTGACTTGTCTTCAATGCAGACTACTGATGCCATTACACCATTGTTGTATCCAGACCTTATGGAGGACAACAAATTTGTGTCGGAGCTGTTTAATATAAAGGTAACAAGTGTTGATGGTAAGATAAATACCACATACTATAATTATCTTGCAAAGTATAACCAATTGCCATGGTGGTCATTGTTGGTTGCTAAAATAAAAATGGCGTTAAGTTCGAATGAAAAGTTCAACAAAAAGAGCGAATTTGATCCTTATCATGTAAATAGGTTCAATAATTATATAATGAATCTTATTCGTAAAAATGTTGATATAAGTGTTGATAAGAAAACGGGTGTCATAGCTATTGGTGCTACTGCTCAGGATCCGCTCATTTGTAAGACTTTAGCAGACTCAACAAGAAGTCTTATACTGCGTTACATCATTGATTATCGTACCAATAAAGCGCGTATAGATATGGATTATTATCACAAGTTGGTGATTGATGCCAAGGCTGATTATGAGAAAGCGCGTCAGAAGTATGGTAGTTATTCAGATGCCAACTATGATGTGATTTTAGAGAGCTTTAGGAGCAAGCGGGATGATTTGGAGAATGAAATGCAACTTAAATATAATGTGTACTCTACAATGAGTACACAATATCAAGATGCGAAGGCACGTGTACAGGAACGTACACCTGCTTTCACTATTTTGAAAGGCGCTTCTGTTCCAATTAAACCTACCGGATCGAAGCGTATGTTGTTTGTACTCGCTATGACCATGTTAGCATTCTTCGTACTGACACTTTGGTCTGTTAGAGAGTATCTGCTTAAAGATTAAGTATAATTCAAAATGAGAGAAAATACAGATACTGCAAATATAAAAGGTAGTCATGTCAATCGTATAACAACCAATACGATATTACTGTTCTTGCGTATTCTTGTCATCACAATAGTCAACCTGTATGCCGTACGTTTGGTGCTGAGTGGTCTTGGCGATGAGGAATATGGAGTTTTCAATGCAGTTGTTGGTGTTGTTATGACGTGTTCATGTGTCTTTCCAGTGTTGGCAGTATCTGTACAGCGATTCTTTTCTTATGTTATAGGAAAAGGAGAAGAACGGAAGATGCAAGAAATATTCTCGGCAAGCATCAATATCATTATTGTGTCTACGATTGTCATTGGTTTGGTGTTCGAGACCATCGGTGTATATGTTATAAGCAATAAACTCCAGATACCGGAAAGTGTGCATGGCGATGCTTTGTTGGTGTTCCATTTTGCAATACTTACATTTGTATTCAGTTATCTACAGATACCTTATACGGCAGCTGTTTTCTCGCATGAGAATATGGGGTTGTATGCAAAGGTTTCATGTCTTGATTGTTTGCTTAAGTTATTGGTGGCGTTTGCATTAGGGTTTGTATCTAATAGCAGACTTTTGTTCTATGCTGTGGGGCTTGCCGTTGTATCTTTATTTACTTTGTTGTGCTATGCGTTCATTGCCCGTAAACTTTATCCTGAATGTCATTACTGCAGGGTACGCAACAAAAGTATTTATAGAGAGTTGCTTTCGTTTTCAGGTTGGACGATGTATGGTGCGTTTGCTGCTGTTGGTATGATGCAAGGTAATACGATATTATTGAATATGTATTTCGGTCCATTAGCAAATGCAGCTTTTGGTGTGGCTACAAATATCTATAATGCCTTCATCTCGCTAATGAACAGTGTGGTGTTGTCTTTTCGTCCGCGCATGATACAGTCGTATGCAGCAGGTGATCATAAGTCGCTGAACATGTTGTTTAAGGTGAATAATATTTTTATATTGTGCTTGTTGGCGTGTGCAGCAATTCCTGTTATATTCGAGATGCGTATAATAATGCTTTATTGGTTGAAGAATGGTGTATCTGAAAACATGGTGTTGTTCTCACGATTATTTGTTGTCTATACGCTGATATTGGCAATGCATAACCCGATAACAATAATAATTCAGGCATCAGGAAATATAAAATATTATCATTTGCTGGTAGAGAGTATTATGGTGTTGAGTCTGCCACTCACATTTGTTTTGTTTAAGTTTGGTATGCCAGCCTATACTGTGTTTTTGTCAATGATAGGTCTAGGTTTGATTGCTCATTTGGTTAGAATTATATGTCTTAAATTCAACTATAAAGAGTTCTCTGTTCCTACATATTTTGTGCAGGTACTGTTGCGTGGAGGTGCTGCTGTAGCTTTAGGAGTTGTTGTGGCATATCTGTTGCATACGAGCATAGACTTCGGATTGTTGCGTCTGTGTATTATGATGGTGGTATCGCCGCTATCTACGTTAGTTTTTGTGTATTTGTTGTGCACTACACAATATGAACGTAGTTATATAAATAGTTTTATAGCGAAAATATTAAGAAGATAATATGGGTGTAATAATATTAACACTATTCGGAATAGCAATAACACTCGCTTTGCTTGAAGACAATCTTGAGGAAACGTCCAAAAAGCGAGCTTATTGGATATTTTGTGGAATCCTGGTGCTTGTGGCAGGATTGCGTGAAGTAGGTATAGACCCCGATTCTATTAATTACGAATATGCATTCATTCATTATGATGATGAAGAGCTGTCAACAGCTATAGAATATTCTTATTTTATCATATCGCAGATTCTTAGTTCGATAGTAGATGATGTACATATACTATTTTTGTTCTATGCCTTTTGGGGTGTTCTGCTGAAGTTCAAAGCATTTAGAATATTGTCTCCCGACATGTGGTTTGTGCCTATAATCGTGTATTTGAGTTTTATATTCCAGCTTCACGAGATGACACAGATTCGTACGGGTGTAATGTCTGGTCTCTTCTTGTTGGCTATACAACCTATTGCGGAACGCAAATGGGTAAAGGCTTTGTTGCTTATTGGCATCGGAGCTTTCTTCCATATATCGGCCCTTGTGCTTATACCTTTGGTGTTCTTGAGTAACAAGGATATGTCTCTAAAGTCGCGAATGATTTGGATGGCTATAGTGCCTATTTCTTATGTTGTGTATTTTGTTGGTAGCAATTTGCTTGTCAACATACCGATTCCGTATATTGAAAATAAGTTGATGAATTATGAAAAGACATCAGACACAATGGAGTCAAGCCTTAATGTGTTTGGTCCGTTGCAGATGTTTACCATACTCGTGTATATGTACCTGATGTATTTTTATGATACCATCAAGGAGCATAATAAATACTTTACGGTGATGATAAAAATATTTGCTCTTAGTGTATCGGCATTTGCTGCTTTTGCATTTTTGCCAGTATTGGCTAACCGTCTAAGTTATTTGTTAAGAGTAGTTACGATAATACTTTTCGGCAACATTTATTATACAATACGTCCTAAGTGGGTCGGATTGCTTGCTGTGGTGTTTGTAGCTATGATATATATGTTGTATACATTATCTTATATTTTTGAAATAAAGCTACTATAGGGGTAGTAATTAAAATAAAAATAACTACCTTTGTATATAGAATGACAAAAGTTTAGCATTTGATTTGAAGTTGTATGGAGACTATTTGTTGATAGGTATAATCTCCTTATTTGAGGCAATCGTGTAGCTCAGCAAGACGTGTCAGACTTTACGATTAAAACTTCGATGTGAGTTGTTAAAACATTAAATGAAAAAATGAATAAAGCAAGAATAATAGCATTATATCTTCCACAGTTCCATCCGATTCCAGAAAACGATCGTTGGTGGGGACCTGGTTTTACAGAGTGGACGAATGTAGCGAAATCTAAACCATTGTTTCGTGGGCATGTGCAACCGCGCATACCTGCCGATTTGGGGTTTTATGATTTGCGTTTAGCGGAGACTCGTGAGCAACAGGCCATTTTGGCTCGCGAAGCAGGAATAGAAGGATTCTGCTACTATCATTACTGGTTTGGTGGTGGACGCCAGTTGCTTGAGCGTCCGTTCAATGAGGTGGTAGCAAGCGGCAAACCTGATTTTCCGTTTTGTATTTGTTGGGCTAACCATACGTGGAGTAACAAGACATGGAACCGTAAGTCGGCAATGCAGCAGGATACTGTACTTATGGAGCAGACTTACCCTGGAACAGAGGATGATATAGCTCACTTCAAATCGATGCTGCCAGCTTTCCGCGACTCGCGTTATATGACTGTTGACGGAAAACTTATTTTTGTTATTTATGATCCGCTGAAGTTCATCAATATAGAGCGTTTTATTGAAACATGGCGCAAACTGGCCGAGAAGAACGGACTTCCAGGCTTCCATTTTGTAGGTATGACACCGTCTACACTTACATTTCGTGTTGCAGCGGATGGTAGTCGTCAGCGTGTGATGCCAAATCTTAAAAGTAGTGCCAAGATATTCAAGGATGTACTTGATTTAGGATTCGATTCGGTTAATTCGTTTGGTAAACGCCGTGGAGAAATGCTATATGAGGGTAAGTGGAAGAATCTTGCTAAGACTATATTGCGCCATATAGGACTGCCTACAGGTAGTATTCGATATGATTACGAGCGTACCGTGCGAAACTATTTTGCGCCTGAAGACTCATGGGAGAATGTTTATCCTACAATACTTCCCCAGTGGGATCGCACTCCGCGAGTGTCTTCATGGGATGGAGTCTATGTGAATGCAACACCTGAAAAGTTTGAACAGCATATACGTCAGGCGCTCGACTTAATTAAGAACAAGGAGCCGGAGCATCGCATACTTTTCCTTAAATCGTGGAACGAGTGGGGGGAGGGCAATTATGTAGAGCCTGATCTTCAGTGGGGACATGGTTTCCTTGATGCAATACACAGGGCTGTTGTAGAATAAAAAAACTTAGTATGACAGAAACAATAGTCTCAGTAATTATTCCGACTTACAAGCCTAAGGCGTATTTATGGAATTGTATAGATAGCATCTGCCGACAGACAATAGGAATAGAAAAAATAGAACTACTGATAGTAGTCAATGGATGCGGAGAAGAATATGTACAATCAATAAAAGATTATCTCTCAAACAAGTCGGATATAAAAGTACACTTGTTGCATACGGATGTTGCAGGTGTATCTAATGCACGTAATATTGGAATAGATATTGCGAGCGGAAAGTTTTTGTGTTTCATTGACGATGACGATTGGATGTCGGATAATTATCTTGAAACCCTTGTTGCTATGGCCGGTGATAATGCCGATGTCGTCGAGGCTAATGTATGTGATTATATTGAAGATACTGATACATACAAGGATGATTATTTGACAAAGGCTTTCATGTGTTGTCAGGACAAGTTGAATCTGTCATTGATGCAGGCACGCAAGTTCATGTCTTCTGCATGTTGTAAGATTATACGTCGCAGTGTTGTGGGGAATGCACGCTTCGATTGTCGCTTCAGTATCGGTGAAGATTCGCTTTTTATGGCAACAATAAGCCGACACATAAAGAAAATATGCGTTTCTTCTCCTGAAGCTATCTATTATCGTCGTGTAAGAACAGGATCTGCGTCACGCAAAAAAGACACCTTATGGGTGTTCGTGAAGAGGTATTCTCGTCTTGCCAATGCATACACGAAGTTGTTGTTGTCGGATGTGATACATTACAACTGGTTGTTCTTCGCTACACGTTATGTAGCTTTATGCATACATGTGTTGAGAAAATCTTAATATATAAATAATAATTGCAACGAAAAAACGTTATTATTATTAACAGAAACAATAATAAATGTATCTTAAAATGAAAAAGATAATGCTTGTGTTTGGAACTCGTCCGGAGGCTATTAAGATGGCACCTCTGGTTAAGGCGTTTCAGGCACGTAAAGACGAATTCGAAACTATAGTGTGTGTTACCGGTCAGCATCGCGAAATGCTCGATCAGGTTCTCTCACTTTTCGATATAAAGCCCGACTTCGACTTGAATATTATGAAGCAGGGACAGGACTTATATGACGTAACGTCGCGTGTACTGCTTGGCATGCGTGATGTTTTTAAGACGTGTGTGCCAGACATTTTGTTTGTGCATGGCGATACTACTACCAGTACTGCAGCCGCTCTTGCGGCTTTTTATCATCAGATACCGGTAGCACATGTTGAGGCTGGACTACGTACGGGCAATATATACAGCCCGTGGCCTGAGGAAATGAATCGACTTATTACGGGACGTATTGCTACATATAACCTTTCACCTACGAAGTTGAGTCGTGAGAATCTTTTGCGTGAGAATGTTAGTGACAGCAAGATTGTAGTTACTGGCAATACTGTAATCGACGCCCTTCACTGGGTTACCAATAAGATTAATAATGATAAAAACCTAAATGTGAATCTTGCAAAAGAACTCGTAACGAAAGGTTATGATGTCAGTCGTTTGGCAAGTGGTCGCCGTTTGATACTTATTACAGGACATCGTCGTGAGAATTTTGGTGAGGGATTCCATAATATATGTAATGCTTTAAAGACTCTTTCCGAGAAGTATCCTGATGTTGATTTCGTCTATCCGATGCATCTCAATCCGAATGTGCGTCGTCCTATACATGAGGCTTTTGGAGAGGACTTGAGCAACTTGGGCAATATGTTCTTCATAGAGCCACTCGAATACCTTATGTTTATCTTCCTCATGGAAAAGTCAGACATTGTGCTGACTGACAGTGGTGGCATTCAGGAGGAAGCTCCTGGACTTGGCAAGCCTGTCCTGGTGATGCGTGATACAACGGAGCGTCCTGAGGCTCTTGAGGCAGGCACTGTGAAACTTGTCGGTACAGACTATAACGCTATTGTCGACAACGTGTCGCTGCTTCTAAACGATCGTGAGGCTTACGAGCGCATGAGTCATGCTGTAAATCCGTATGGTGACGGAAAGGCTTGTGGTCGTATCATAGACTTTATAAAATAATTATTCTTGAACATAAAATCATAAAAACAATATAATATGAAAGCATGTTTTATGGGCCTTGGCTACATTGGATTGCCAACTGCCATTATCGCTGCTAAGCACGGTGTGCAGGTAACAGGTGTCGATATAAATAAAAATGTTGTCGAGCAGACTAATGCTGGACACTTGCATATCATTGAGCCAGGACTTGAAGCTTTGCTCAAGGAAGTTGTTGATGCAGGGCAGCTGCGTGCTACTACACAGCCAGAGAAGAGCGATGCGTTCTTTATTGTTGTGCCTACACCGTTCCGTGGCGGCAACCACGAACCTGACATTTCGTATGTAGAGTCTGCTACACGTATGGTATTGCCCTATCTTGAACCGGGCAATCTTTTTGTAATAGAGTCGACTTCTCCTGTCGGCACAACGGAGAAGATGACCAAGATAATCTTTGATGAGCGTCCGGAGCTTAAGGATAATATATATATTGCCTATTGTCCAGAACGCGTATTACCAGGCAATGTTATATACGAGTTGGTGCATAACGATCGTGTGATTGGTGGTATGAATGAGGCTTCTACCAAGAAGGCGCAGGAGTTCTATGCGCAGTTTGTGCAGGGCGATTTGCATGCAACAAACTGCAAGACAGCCGAGTTGTGCAAGCTTACAGAGAATTCGAGTCGCGATTCGCAGATAGCTTTCGCCAACGAGCTTTCTATCATCTGTGACAAGGCTGGCATTAATGTTTGGGAACTTATCAATCTGGCTAACAAGCATCCGCGTGTTAATATTCTTCAGCCTGGCTGTGGAGTAGGAGGTCACTGTATTGCTATTGACCCGTATTTCATTTCTGCGGAGTTTCCGGCAGAGTCGAAAATGATTGCAACAGCGCGTGAAGTGAACAACTACAAAGCGTTTTGGTGCGCCGAAAAGACAAAGAATGCTATTCTGAAGTTCGAGTTGGATAACAAGCGCCAACCGGTAGTTGCTATGATGGGACTTGCGTTCAAACCGAATATTGACGATTTGCGTGAGAGTCCGGCAAAGTACATCGCAACCAAAATCATGCAAGATTGTTATAACGCAGAAGTGCTTATTGTCGAGCCTAATATTACAGAGCACCCAGTGTTCAAGCTCTCTGATTACAAGGAGGCTTATGACAAGGCCGATATCGTTGTTTTCCTTACTGCGCACAACCAGTTCAAGGAGTTGGAGTGGAAGGACGATAAAGTGATACTTGATTTTTGTGGTATTTTCAAGAAGTAATGCGAATATTATTTTTAACAGATAACTTCCCACCTGAAGTAAATGCTCCGGCATCAAGAACTTATGAGCATTGCAAGGAGTGGGTGAAAGCTGGGGCGGATGTCACAGTCATAACGTGTGCGCCAAACTTTCCACAAGGTAAGGTGTACGAAGGCTATAAGAACAAACTCTATCAGAAGGAGGTTGTTGATGGCATCAAGGTGATACGCGTTTGGACGTATATCGTACCTAACAAGGGATTCTTGAAGCGTACTCTTGACTACATCAGCTATTCGGTGGCAGCCTTCATCGCAGGACTCTTCGTAAGTACTGACGTTATAATTGCTACGTCGCCGCAGTTTTTCACGGCTTTGGCAGGTCGTGTGCTTTCCAAATGGAAGCGCAAGCCATGGATTATGGAGGTGCGCGACCTTTGGCCGGAGAGTATAAAGACGGTTGGAGCGATGAAGGACAACCTTTTCATACGCTATTTTGAGTGGCAGGAGAAGCGTTGTTATAAGTCTGCAAAACATATAGTTGTTGTTACCGACTCTTTCAAGAGAAAGCTTGTTGAGCGTGGCATTGCTGCTGAGAAAATATCAGTGGTTAAGAATGGTGTCAATAAGGACTTGTTCCAGCCTGTGCCTAAAGACGAAGCGCTGATAAAGCAGCTGCATCTTGAGGGCAAGACAATCATCGGCTATATCGGAACACACGGTATGGCGCACAAGCTCGACTTTATTCTTGAGGCGGCTCATCGTCTTGAGGGTGATAGCAGCCTGCATTTCCTTCTGATTGGCGGTGGAGCTATGAAGGAACAGCTTCTCAAGCAGAAGGAAGAACTGGGATGTACGAATGTGACAATGCTCGATCCGGTAATGAAGAATGAGGTGGCGCGTTACATCTCTATTCTTGACGTCTGTCTTATAAATCTGAAGAAGTCGCCGTTGTTTACAACCGTGATTCCGTCTAAAATGTTTGAAAATGCAGGAATGGGCAAGCCTATCCTTATGGGTGTAGAAGGTGAAGCCAAAGATATAATAGAATCGTATGGTGCTGGCGTATGCTTTGAGCCTGAGAACTATGACGATTTCGCAGCCAAACTGTATTATTTGCTGACACCATCGGTGTATGATGAGTGTAAGCGAAATTGTAAGCGTTTGGCAGACGATTTTGATCGTAGCAAGTTGGCTATGCGCATGTTCAGTGTAGTCGAGAAACTATTCAAATAACTTATTTTAGATATGAATGTATATATATATTATGTAATTTTTGCTTTCATCATAAGCCTTATTTCAGGAGCTGTCTTGATTCCTGTTATAATAAAGTTTTGTAGGAAGCGCAAATTATATGATTTGCCAGACACTCGCAAAGTGCATCGCATGATGATACCTCGTCTTGGCGGAATTGCCTTTCTGCCAAGTATGTTGTTTGCATTCATTGTGTCGTTATTTGTGTTGTCGCGTGTTTTGGGTGGTATGGAAGTTACAATCGGATTATGGTCATGCGCTTTCATTGTTAGCATATTCATAATCTATTCTGTAGGTGTCGTCGACGACCTGATAGGTTTAGGACCTAAGGTGAAGTTTCTTGCGCAGACCTTATCGGCTTTGTTGCTTCCGCTGTCTGGTTTATACATAAATAATCTATATGGATTTTTAGGTATTTGGGACGTACCATTTTATATTGGTGCGCCGTTGACAGTGTTTGTTATAGTTTACATTGATAATGCACTTAATTTGATTGACGGTATTGATGGATTGGCCGGAGGATTAGCTCTTATGTCTCTATTCGGTTTCCTCCTATGCTTTATGCGCGAGGGCGTGTGGACATATTGTGTGCTTATTTCTGGTTTGATAGGAGTGCTGGTAGCTTATTTGTATTTCAATATTTTTTGCAAACCAGAATCTAATAGAAAGATATTTATGGGCGATTCCGGTAGTTTGACACTCGGTTTCGTGTTAGGCTTCTTGTTCGTTAAGTTTGCAATGGATAATAGCAAGGTTATGACCTATCGTAGCGATAGTCTGCTTTTGTCTTATACGTTGCTCATTGTGCCTTGCTTCGATGTTGTGCGTGTTATGTTGTCACGTCTGTGGGCTGGACAGCCACTTTTCAAGGCCGACAAACGCCACATCCACCACAAACTTCTGCGCTGCGGACTATCCCAGCATTGTGCTCTTGCCTCGATTCTCGGCTTGCAGTTGGCTTTCGTTGTGCTGAACGTAGTGCTTTACCAGTACATGGCCATTACTTATATTGTTGCGATAGATATATTGGCGTTCGTTCTGTTTAATATTGTCGTCAACAGCCTCATAAAGCGTGCCGAAGCTGTACGCGACTAATGGTCGTGCGGCGAACGGAATCCGATTGGACGGCGAACGGAATCTGATCGGACGGCGAACGGAATCCGATTGGACGGCGTACGGAATCTGATTGGGCGGCGTACGGAATCCGATTGGGCGGCGGACGCGAACGGTCGCAAACCGATGATATATAATATAAAAAGCCATAGGTTTAGAACTTCTAAATCTATGGCTTTTTTTGTTTGTTATGGCCTTTTCCCGTTTGTCTATGGCCTTACCCGTAGCGGAGGTCTCCGGCCTCCGCAGCAAGCGATATGATTCCTACGGAATAATGCGTCGATGATTCCGGCAGAACAATGCGTCGGTTGGGTGCTGCGGAGGCCGGAGACCTCCGCTACTGAACGTTTAGAATCGCTTGAACTTCAAGCGCAGCGTCTTCGAGCGCAGTATCATCTGTCCGCCGTCGAGTTTCTCCTTTACGAACTCCTCCTCAAGGTTGTTTATGCCGTACGGAGCCAGTAGCTTCGGGTCGTCGATGGGGTGGTCGCCGCCGTTGTCGCCCTTGTCCTGATGCCAGTTGTCCTTGTATGGCGTGTGCGTCACAATCTTGTCGCTCGTCTGTGTGAAGCGCAGATAGTAGCCGTGCTGCTTGTCTACGTCTACGTCGCGCACGCTGATGAGCTTGTACTGCACGCCCCAGAACACGCGCTTCTTCGAGAGGTCGGTTGTGCCGCCCGTAGCCAGTGTGTCTACGCGTTCTAAGTGCCAGAAGCCGTCGAAGTCGCCGTTGTCGCTGGTCTCTATCTCGCAGGAGGCGAGGGCGAAGAGGGCGAATGCAGCCAATATTGTTTTGAATAATCGTTTTGCTGTCATGTGTTGTGGTGTTGTGGTGTTGAGATGTTGTGATGTTGAGATGGTGATGGGGTGGTGGGGTGTTGAGATGTTGATGGGGTGAGATTTGCTCTACTTCTTCTTTGTGAGCAGTCCGCTCTTTGTCACGGTGAGCTGGAATCCGGCGTTGTGTCCGTACATCTTCTCGCTGCCGAAGTCCATCGCGTAGCCGCCGCGCACCGTCCAGTTGTGGTTGAACTTGTACTTCGCTTCGACGAGGAAGCTAAGGTTCTTGTACGCCTTAGTGAACGGGTTGCTGTATGTGCCCCAACCCTTCTGATAGGTGGTGAGTACGCGGTAGTCGAGGCGCTCCGTAGGCGAGCCTTCCACGCCGAGGTGTAGGGCATAGAAGCGGTTGTTGCGCACGTCGATGCTGTTGTCGGTGTTGTATATCGGCGAGCGGTAGAGCGGGTTGCCTATCACCTGTCCCCAGTGCTGCCAGCCGGTGTAGATGCTGTGGTTGTAGTAGTCGTCCATGCCTGCGATGTGGTCGCCGATGTTCTCGGTGCGGTCGTGGTTGTATGGTCCGCTCTGATACTTGGTGTAGATATACTCGAAGACGAGGCTGCGTAGCCATCTGCCGTACTTCAGGTCGAACTCGGCGCCGAGCATCATGTCCTTCAGACTGTACATGAAGTAGCGGCGCTTCTGCCATGTGTTCCACTGTTCGCCCTCGCCGTAGCCGTTGTAGTCGAGCAGGAACATCTGGCTGTGGTCTTCGAAGAAGTGGTCGGCGTATACCGAGAAGCTCCACAGGTCGGTGTCGAAGTTCAGACGCGCCACCCAACTGCCCAGCTGGTTGCCGGCGCGGTTGGTGTAGACTCCGTCGGTTGCGTCGCTGCCGCCCGGTATGAAGGCATGCCAGAAGTCCTTTACGCCCGTGCCGGTAGGTATGCGCTGCATGTTGCCGTGGCCGTCGCGACGATAGGGCTTGCCGCCGAACTCGCACGCCATCTCCAGTCCCAGTTCGAGGCTGAGCGGGAAGAACGAGTCCTCGTTGCCTATCTTCAGATAGCCCGCCTTGGAGTGGTAGAGCACGTGGTCGGCGTATTTCTGCTGCTTGTTGGTGAAGTCGTGCTGCCAGCTGTCGTCGGTCATCATGCCGTAGGCGATGTGTCCCTTAAGGTGAAGCCAGCGCTTCGTACAGGGGATGGTCCAGTATTCGGGCAGGGCGATGCGCACCTGCGGCACTGGTCGGGCGTTGATGCCTAATGTCTGCGAACCGCTGCTCAGCGTCTGGCTCTTCAGCTCCATAGGGTACTCCTTGGCGCCCACGGAGAGCACGCCGTGCAGCCATCGTGCCTCGGCGAAAGCCTGCTGCACTACGACGTTCGACGTGTAGTTCACCGGCACAGCCACGTCCACACCGTAGCCTATCGCCCAGCGGCGAGCCGAGTCGGTGGAGAGAGGGCGCATCACGGCGCCGCGCACGTAGCCGTTGAACTCGTCGAGCGAGCTTAGTCCGTGCTTGTTGGCGTTGAGCCAGAGCGGAGTCTTGTCCTTCGAGAACGAAGATTGCATCTCCACCTTGTAGCCTATGTTGTTGTCCAGTCGCTGTTTCGACGGCATGCGCTCGTCGTACTCCTGCCAGGCGTACTGCGCATTGGCAGGCAGCGCTATGCCCATCAGCGTTATGAGGGCTAAAGACAGATTTCTTATTGTCATGTTTCTATATGTTGTTTCCGTTACTTTGTAAATAAGCTGTTGCTAATCTCTGCAAAGTTACATAAAATATGCTAAATACTACGTCAATAAAAAAATAATAACTACTTTTGCAACGATATTAATGCCGCAATTCGGGTTAGCTTTGTGGCAGTTTTTAGTAAATATACAAGAACTATGAGAAATTTTGTTAGATGCCACACACTTGCTGCGTTGTGCATCATTGCATTGATGTTGTTCACTACGTTTGGCGCTTCTGCCTACGCTGCGCCTGCAGATAGCGCTCAGGTGGCGGCTGAGGCTGCCGTGCCTACTGTTCAGCAGGACGCCGACTCGGCGGCTGTAGTGCCGGTGGAGATAGCCGAAGGAGCGGAGAACTCGGGCGGCGGCTTGCATAAAATATTGAAGGAGAAGTTTATCGAGGGCAACGCCTCGTTCATGTCGCTCGTGGCGCTGGCTCTCGTGCTGGGTCTGGCGTTCTGCATCGAGCGCATCATCTATCTGAGCATGTCGGAGATAAACGCAAAGAAGTTCATGCGCGAGATAGACGCGAAGATTGAGGTGGGTGACATAGAGGGCGCCAAGACGCAGTGCCGCAACACACGCGGACCGGTGGCGTCTATCTGCTATCAGGGCTTGCTGCGTGTCGACACAACGATGGAGGACATAGAGCGCTCTGTGGCGGCTTACGGCTCCGTGCAGGCGGCTAACCTTGAGAAAGGTTGCTCGTGGATTACGCTTTTCATCGCTATGGCGCCGTCGCTCGGCTTCCTTGGCACGGTGATTGGCATGGTGATGGCGTTCGAGCAGATACAGATTGCGGGCGACATCAATCCTACTATCGTGGCTGCGGGTATGAAGGTGGCGCTCATCACCACTATCTTCGGTATCATTGTGGCGCTCATCCTGCAGCTGTTCTACAACTATGTGCTCTCTAAGGTAGACCATCTCACGGCGCAGATGGAGGAGAGCGCGATAACGCTGCTCGACGCATTGCTGAAGTTTAAGAGTCGGGGTTGAGGTGTTGATGTGGTGAGAGGTTGATGTGGTGAGATTTCTCAGCAAATTATAGTAAGGCTTAGAAAGGCCTAAGAAGGCTTAGTTCTGCTTAAACGCTCCCTTAGTAAGGCTTAGTTCGGCTTATTAAGTATAAACAACAAACAACAATGAAAGTAAATATAAACTTGCGACATCTGACGGCGATGCAGCTGTCGAGCCGCATATTCTATATATTAATAGGTGTGATAGTGGTGCTGTTCGCACTGTTCTGGATTATCGGCTACGACATGCCGTACGACGATAATCCCGACTATAGTGCGCCGCTGCTTACGGATGCGCTGATATGGTTCATGATCGTGCTTACGTTCGCTACGCTCGGCTTAGCTGTGCTCGGCGCTGTCAACGGCGTGCGCAAGAACAAGGGCGAGAACGTGGTTGTGAACAACGTGCCGGCGCGCCGCATCTCTGTGGCTGTCGTTGTCGGAACAGTGCTCTCCTTCGTGCTCACCTACGCTCTTTCGAGCACCGATGCGCTCATGGTGAACGGCGAACGCTTTACAGATACTTTCTGGCTGCGCACAGCCGGCATGTTCATCGGCACATCGCTGCTGCTCATCGTGGTTGCTGTCGGAGCCATCGTGTATGGATCGACACGATACATCAGGTAAAAGCCCCTCCCAACCCTCCCCGTCGGGGAGGGCTTAAGATTGCCTATAGCCTTCTCGACTTAGAATTGTCGACGGCTTAGGAAGGCTTAAGAAGGCTTAGAAAGGCTTAAACGCCACTTTCCAAAAGGCTTAGTTCGGCCTATAAACAATAAGGCTTATGCTTATAAAACGTAGAAAACACTCGGTGCCGTCGCTTAACACTACGTCGACAGCCGATATATCTTTCATGCTGCTCACATTCTTCCTCGTCACGTCGTCGATGGATGTGGACAAAGGACTTGTGCGCCAACTGCCGCCGCTCGACAAGGAGGAGCAGACCGACGAAGCGAAGGATGTGTCGAAGGAGAACACGCTCTCGTTCAGCATTACGGCACAGAACGAGGTGATGCTCAACGACAAGCCAGTTGTCGTTGCCGACATACGCCGCCGTATCGTAGACTTTGTGCGGATGCGCGGCGCACAGCATCTTATATTGGTGGACGCTAATCCGGCTTCCGACTATAACACTTACTTCACACTTGAGAACGAGATTGTAGCTGCTTACGCTGAGGTGCGCAACGCTGAGGCTAAGCGCCGCTATCATCGTGACTATGCCAGCTGCACCGACGAGCAGCGCAAGAAAGTGCGCGATATTTACCCGCAACATCTCTCGGAAACTTATAACACAGCAGAGGTTAATAACTCTTCTGAGGATAATAAAACTTCAAAGGCGGTGGACGAGAAGAAAGGAGGCGCAGAATGATACGCAGAAGCATTGACCGCAGCGTGCCGACACTCAACACATCGTCGCTGCCCGACCTTATCTTCACCGTTCTGTTCTTCTTCATGGTCGTTACGCACATGCGACAGGTAACGCTGAAGGTGCGCTTCCGTGTGCCGCAGGGCACCGAGCTGACGCGCCTCACGAAGAAGAGTGCCGTGTCGTATGTCTACATCGGCAGGCCGTCGGAGGCTGTGCCTGGCATCGTTCCGTCGTATAAGGGCATGACGGTGCAGCTCAACGACAAGTATGCTACGCCCGAAGAGGTGACAACGTACGTGAACGCTGAGCGCAAAGCCATGTCGGGCGACGACCAGGAGCAGCAGATAGTGTCGGTAAAGGCCGACCGCAGTACGCCGATGTCGCTGATAAACGAGGTGAAGATGGCGCTGCGCAAAGCCGATGTTCGCCGAATGAGCTATTCGGCGGAACAGAAGAAGTAATTTACGCCGATTTATCCGATACTTTCGATTTGTGAGTTTTTCGTGCAAAAATGTTGCAGTATAAATTTATTTGCACTACCTTTGCATGAATTAGTACAAAAAATAAACAAATATCAGATGGCACATTATAATTTAGACTCTTTAGACAAGAAGATATTAAAGCTGATAGCTGGCGACGCTCGCATCCCATTCTTGGAAGTGGCTCGTCTGTGCAACGTGAGTGGCGCTGCGATACATCAGCGCATACAGAAACTCAACAATCTGGGCGTGCTTAAAGGCTCGCAGTTCATCATCGACCCTGAGAAGCTCGGCTATGAGACATGTGCTTACATCGGACTCTACCTGCAGAATCCGGCGAAGTTCGATGATGTGGTAGATGAGTTGAAGAAGATACCTGAGGTTGTGGAGTGCCATTACACTACGGGCGGCTTCGATATGTTCATAAAGATATACGCCCGCAACAACCATCATCTGCTTAACATCATTCACGATAAGCTGCAGCCGCTTGGCCTCTCACGTTCCGAGACCATCATCTCGTTCAACGCTATCATCGACCGACAGTTGCCTATCGGCGAACTGCCCGTTGAGGACGAAAATGATGCGGTAGACGAATATGGTGAAGACGAATAGGAAGCAAAGAATATACGGAATATAAAAAACTCGTTGCTAATCCGCTTATGGATTGCAACGAGTTTTTTTGTGCTCATGTGCCAACTGTTTAGAAACCGAACTTCACAGATTGTCTTCCGTTAGAGAAGATGTATACACCGTGCTTCGGCAGACGCACGAAGTGCTGTTCGCTGTCGGCCTTCACGCTGTAGAGATGCAGCAGCACTCCGGCTGTGTCGTACACGCGCAGCGTCTCGCCCACGGCGAGTCCTGTTATGACGGCGCCGTTCTCAGCCTTTGCTACCTCGAACGCAGGCGTAGCGTCGTCATTGCGGTCCTGCACCACCTCCTCAATGCCGTCGGGCACCTCCTCTATCTGGTTTTTCTCGAGTCGCACGGGCGAGGCGTTGTTCAGCATATCCTGGTCTTTCACAATATTGCCCTCAGCGTCTGTAGTGACAGCCACGGCGAAGAGCATCACGTCCTCAGGCACCTTGCCCACGAGGATGCGAGCCACGGAGCAGCCTCCGTCCGCCTTGAACTGCGAAGCCGAAATCTCCACACCATGTGCATACTCGTACGGCTTCTGTCCCTTCATGTCGTAGTAGAGCGACACGTTGGTGCGGTAGCCGTGCTTCAGGCTTACAGGCGAATCGTTCATCACGTTCACCAATACCGAGGTGTAGTTGTCGGGCAGATTGTCCGCGAACTCGTTCTGTCCCGCATCGGGCACGTTTATCACCGTGTCGGCAGATGCCTCGTAGTATTTGTCGCTGCCGGCTACGATTACGCTCAGCGGTTTCACGTTCATGTCCACCACCTGCAGCTGCACCTTCGGCGTTGCTGTAGGAGCCTTCTGTCGGCGGTTGATGCGTCGGCGGTTAACCTTGTGCGTGCCTTCCGTAGCAGCCAGAGCCTCGGCGTAGGTTCTGATTTTTACAGACGACTCGTTGAAGTGGGGCGTCACCTTAGGCTCTATGCCGTTCTCGATGTCGGCAGTATATAGAGCCTCGTCGGTGAGCACGGCGTCGTGACCCGGATAGATGCTGGTCTGTATGGTGCGCGTCGTGGCATTGTCGCCGAACTTCAGGTCGACATAGTCGATAACATCCTTGCCTTCGTTGAACACCACTACATAGTAGCCGTAGTCGGTGCCGCGCTCCACCTTGGTGTCGATGCCGGCATGGCGTATGGTGAAGTCGTTGTCGAAGTAGTTGGTGCTCTCCACCACGTTGGCTCCGCCCGTCTCGCTGTCGTAGAGCGTCACCACTCCCGTCATGCTGCTCTCGTCGGGCAGGTAGGCGTCGTAGAACGAGATGTCGAGATTGCCCTCTGCCTTGGCTATGAGCTGCGGACAAGAGACGAAGTAGGTGGTGGTGCCGTTGTCGGTAGTCGCAGAGCGTAGCAGAGCGCCGTATACGCTCGGCGTGATGTCGAGCTGGTTGGTCGTCTCGTTGAGAATCTGTGTCGACTCGCGCCAGATCAGCGCCATCGCCTTATCCGACTTCACGAGGCGGAAGTCGGCGAGGTTGCGGTTGTGCAGACCCATCGCTCCCAGATCCTCAATCATGCCGTCGGTAGAGATGCTGTAGAGATGCACGTCGGTCTTCACCTCCGTCGTGTCGCCTTCCTCAGATACGCCACCTTCTTTCACGAGAGCCGCTCCGAAGAGCTTGCCGCCGAAGCTGACGAGCTGCGGCGACGACGCCTCGATGTTGTTCTCCACGAGCATCGGACTCTCGTCGTCGCCCGAGTAGCCTATTGCAGCCAGTGTGTGCTCGGTTTCGAGACCGCCTCCCTCGCTGGTGTTCCTTCCGAATGTGGCGAGCATGTAGGGCTTTCCGTCAAGCATAGCCATGGCATAGTCGCTCACGGAGTTGCCCTTCACCGTAGAAGCCAGTCGTACAGCCTCGCCCCACTTGCTGCCGTCGTAGCGGCGCATGTAGAGCGCACCGCTCACCATACCCGCCTTCTCGGCGTCGGCATAGTCGGAAGCTACGAACTCGCCGCCCTTCCATGCCACAACAGCCTTGCCGTCATCGTCGATAGCCGTGCGCGGCATGTAGTTGGCAGGCTCTGCGCCGGTCAGCATCACCGGTGTTGTCCAGCCTGCGCCCTTGTTCACCGAAGCCTTTATGCCCATGTATTTAGGAGCCTCGGTCTCGTCGGTCATCTTGTCCGCATCGGCTGTAGACACCTCGTAGGCTATGATGCCCTTGCTGTCGGTGCTACTCACGTCAGCTGTGACGATAGGTTCACCGTTGCCGCCGTTGAAGCTGTCGCCGTTTCTGAACATGATGTGAGCGTCGCGCATATCCTCGGCGTTTATCTTATAGTAAGCCAGGTTTTTGCCGCCGAAGAGGTAGCGCGGTTCGGCGTAAGTGTCGATGTCGCGCAGGATGATGCTGGTGTTCTCTGGCGCTGCCGACAAGTGTAGCGGACGGTAGACCGAACTGCGCAGCACGCTTTGCGTCTTCTCCTCGTTATGGTCGGCTACCCAGAGCGGGTTGTCAGAGTTGTTGGGGTCGTACCATTTCTTGTTGAACGAGGCAAGTGTGGCTTCCTTTCTCACCTTCCACCACAGGAACTTGGCTTCGGCAAAAGCCTTCACCTTGCCCGATACCTGCATGCGGCTGCCTGAGTAGGTGTATGATGAGGGCACGCCTATCTCGGGCTTGGTCTGCATTGAGTCGTATATTCTGCGGGCGCCCTGCAGATACGGACGGTAGCGCACCTCGGAGTCGAACGATGCCGAGAGCGAACCCTTCACGCCGCAGATAGCACGGGCGATGTATATATCGATGCCCGCACCTACCGACAACGAGGTGTTCATAGATACGGTGGTGTGCTGCACCATGTCGCAGAGATACTTCGCGTTCTTGTTGACAGCCCATCCCAGACCCGTAGTGTCGGGAGCGGCGTCGATGGCAGCATACGTGCTAAGTTCGCCGCCGAGCGTCAGGTTAGAGCGGAAGAACGGTGTGTAGATGCCGCCGTTGAAGAAGCCCGAAGCCTCTGCCTTGATGCCCATGCCTACAGCCTGCGGCACCCAGTAGCCTCGTGCGTTCTGCGAGAGACGTCCTTCGAGCCATCCTCTTACACCCACGAAAGCTGTAGAGAAGCCCAGAGCGCGGTCTTCGCGTTCGTACTCGGTATCGTCGCGTGTTATCGTGCGCTGTATGTCGAAGAAAAGCTTGTCGATGTCGCTCGCCATGTCGGTCTTGTCCACCAAGTCCATCACCGGTCCGCCTGGCAGGAAGTTGTACGACAAGATGCCGCGCACCACGATGTCGTTGTTTATACGCTGCACGCCGATGTTGAACGGCAGCAATGCGCCCTGCGTAGGCAGTTCGATGTCGAGACCGTCGAACTTCTTCGGGTTGTATGCCGCAGTGTTCTTCGGCATGTCGATACCGAACTTGCGGAAAGCGTCGTTAAACTGGTCGAGGTCTTCCAAATTTGCCATGCCGCTGATGCGCTCTTCGCCTACAGGACCCTCGGTCTGCGCCTCCGAAGCCAGATACATGCTGTTCTCGGTGAGGTTCTTGAACGTGCCGAGCATTATTTCGTGACCCGTAGACATCGACAGATAGAGCGTGTCTTCCTGTTCGGGCTGCACCACGATGTTCTTGGGTGAGAACACGTAAGTGACGAGCGTGTGCTTGTAGTTGGGGTCGTGCAGATAGCGCGAATGCAACTCGTGGTCCTGACTGTAGTATTCTTTCTTGAATCCGTGAATCTCTCTGTCTTCAGCCCAAATGCCAGCCGCTTTCTGTTGTGTGAAGACGTCCAGACGATTCATCGAATAGATACGCGGGGCTATATACAGACGCCACGATTTGTTCTGCTTCTTCGATTTCAGGTTCAGGTACGACATCACCGGACCGAATACGTTGTCGTCGGTTTTGCCGTATTGATTGTGCGAGATGTTATAGCTCGTGTCGTAGAATGCCACTGTAATGGCGATGGTAGGCACGTCGGCTGTCTTGCTTTTGTCCCAGTCGAGATATGTCTTCGGCTGGAAGCTGCCTTCGTACGCCATCTTGGTGTTAGCTCCGCTATAGCGCACCGACTGCCACGGCAGTTCGCTGTTAGCCGCGTACTTGTCTTTTATGGTTTCGATGCCTGGCGTGCGGTAGTAGACGTTCACAACGTCGAACGGACGCGAACCCACGCGGCGGCGCATAGGCAGCGTTACGGTTATCTTGCCGTCGTTGTCGATATAGCCTACATATCCGTCTGCGTCAACCTTGTTGCCGTAGATGTTCAGTCCGTTGCGGAAGTAATAAGGCACATATCCGTCGGCATTGATGATAGGTCGTACGTTGTTGGTGTTTATGTCGAGCACCACCTTCACTGTGCCGTCGGCAAGCACTTCACCCTTGGTTTCGTCCAATGATATGCCCTTGGTGATGGTCTTTCCGTTGGTGGCATCCTTCAGTCGGAAGTAAATCTCTTTCACACCGTACAGCATGATGTTGTTTATGATTGTTCTTATGTTGTTGCCAGCTGAATTTAAGTATGTCTGGTACGATTTTACACTCTCGAGCGTTGACGGTACGGGCACGATGTGGGCAGATCCGATAGGAACGGTGTCAGCAAGGCTTATGATGCGCTTGATGATGCGACTCTCTTCTATCAGGAATCTCGGCTCGTATTTCCTTGCAGACCAGTCTTCATACTTTATTAACTTGCCGTTGATCTCTCCGTCGGCGGTTTCGTAAACCATGTACAGGTCCTTTATCTTGTCGGTAGCACCACCTCTGAGGTAAAGGTCGAATCTATATTTGCCGACCGTCTGCGGTGTATGGTCGGTGAACACGACCTTACGCTCCAAACCTATTTTCGGCCAGCGCAGATAGTAGTTGTGCGAGCGGCCGTCCTTCGGGATGTCTAAATCTACACTACTGATGGTATATTGAGCCATGGTGCCTTCTTTCAGAACGGTCTTGCCGTCTTCAGAAGATGGGTCGTCGCAGCAGAACTGGTAAGCTCCCCACGAATCGGGGTACGAGTTTATCCGAATATAGCCTCTGTTGGCAGGTGCCAAACCGTTGTCAGAATTCAAGTCGTACATCTGCGCCGCATTATAGTCGGCTTCGTTCTTATTGTCAAAATAGGTGACATCGTCTTTAATAGGCACCCATTTTCCTTGCTTCACACACTCGGCGTCCAGTTTTGATACATCCACTTCCTGAGTGTTCTGCCCCATGACGGTGCGTTGTATCCATCCGCGCGGTTTGCCGTTGGCATCGTAGTTGCGTGCGCGCAGGTTGAAGGTGTAGTTGTATCCGCTGGCTACCTGTCCTTCAAGCGTGCTGCACATGGAGACATAGCGCGAGTTTAAATCGAAGTACGGATTGAATTGGCCGTCGTTATAGTCGGATGTTTCGTTGTCGGGGTCGAATTCACCGGCTCCATAGTGCTTCTTTATGTTCTTCACGACCTCGCTTTTTCCGTTTTTAGATCGTGTGATGTTAAGCTCTATGTCGAAGCCGTACTTCGTGTCGAGACCTTTAGCGAAAGTCTCGGCATAGTAGTTGGCGCCGTCGTATATTATAGATCTGCTCTTTCTTTTTGCGTTGGTTGTGGGCGCGCTGTTTTGCGGCGAAGGAGAATCGTGCGAAGTTCTCTTCATCGCATTGATTTCGATGCCGTCGGTAGAGAAAGAGACGGTGGGGTTGTCGACATCCTGCAGGAAGACGTCGGCTGTGTAGGAGAGCGTGTCGCGTTGCTGTGTGAGGGTGTTGACAACGGGGAGTCGGAGTGTGACGGTGCATGAGGGTAGGAGGTTGCCGTCGTCGTCGCGTTCGCTCAGCAGTGGGAATGACGGTGTAGAGAATCCGTATTCGGTGCTGAACGTTCGGTTGATGGTGTTGGGCTTAAGCTGCATAGAGGATGTCTCGTCGGCGTACTTGTCGGGGTGGGCGTGAGTGTATACTACGTCAGCCGAGGCACGAGGGCTGTTGTTGTTTTCGCCCGGAGTGACGGGTATGTCGAACTGCCAGTCGGCGGCGCGTTCGGCTCCGTAGCGTGGCGCCATATCGAGCAGCGAGAACGAAAGGCGGTCGGATCCGGCGGTGGGGTAGATGCGTGTATAGACATCGTCGGGACGTGTAGGAGAGGCGCCGCTGTTGGGTGCGAAGACGGCGAGGACGTTGACGTCGGAGCCAGGCGCTATGAATTGGTATTCTGTGTTGGTAGAGACGATGGCGTCGTCGCGCATCCATCCCACGAAGCGGTAGCCTGCGGCTGGTGAGACGGAGAGCTGTACGCGGTTGCCCTGCTTATAGGAGCCGCTGCCGGACACTGTGCCTCCGTGGGGCGTGTTCTGCGAGACGGCGACGGTGGAAGACCAATAGGCGCTGAATGGTTTGATGTGCTTGAAGTTCTTCCAGTAGGGGAGCTGCTGGCAGGAGAAGGCGTAGAGCTGCGAGACGTAGAGCCCTACAGAATTGTACTCGTCGGCGTTGAGTATGTCGCCTTGTAGCGTGGGCGGCGTGGCGGAGTAGACGTATATGCCCTGGAGCAGTTCTGCCTGCTTGAAGGCTCCGCTGCCGATGTAGTTGACGGTGGAGGGTAGGGTGAAGTCGTAGACGCCCTCGTGAGTATAGCCATAAGGTGTCCATATCTGCGATCCGTTTTGTGCGAACGCCTCCTGCTCAATGCGCTCTACGCCCTCGCCGATGACGATGTTTCGCGTCTTGGTGGCATGGGCGAAGGCACGCTTCGGTATGGTCTTTATAGAGCCCGGTATCTCTATGTGGTAGATATCGCGCATGCCCTCGAAGGAGCTCTCGCCGATGGAGGTGACGGAGGAGGGGATGGTGAGCGTGTAGGTGCCGTTCTGCCAGAGCCGCTGTTCGGTTCTGGGACTGGTGTTGTAGAAGGCATGGTGGGCGACGGACTGCAGTCCGTAGTTCAGCTCTATGTGTTTGATATATCTTGGGTCGTCGCTGGTAGACGCGAAGGCGTAGGCTCCGATGGAGCGGCAGTTGGAGGGGAGTATGACTTCGAGTGGCGGCTTGTTGCGACAGAAGTCGGCAGGGATGGCGGTCCACACGCCTTCGGGCAGAACGAGTCGGCCGAGCGGCGAGTCTTTGAACATGCCTACGGGCCACGACTTGATGTTGCGGTTGGGCAGGAACTCGAGCCATGTAGAAGATTTGCACCCGGCGAATGTGCCGGCATAGACATCGCGCACGGTAGAAGGTATGCGCACGATGTGTACGGACGTGAAGCCTTTGTAGAGCATTACGGAGCCGCAGCCCGAGGCTGTGCCTAAGGCTGTGACGGTGTAGCTGGTGCCGTTGTTTGACACTTGTTCGGGGATGTCGATGAGTAGCGAGTCGGGGTTGTTCTCGGGTATGGTTATCTGCTTGATAGCCACCTCGCTGTTTCCGCGAGGCAGATAGGTGACGTAACCGACCGTGAACTCTTGCGCGGCGGCGGTGAGCAGACAGAGCGCAAGGAGGAGCGACATGAGGAGTCGCCGGACGTTGGGAGGTAGTGGATGGCTCATAAGTATAATTGCAAAAGTTTAGTTAATAAAAATGTTTTCTGCAAAAATACTCCGTATCGGTCAGAAATAGAATCGAAAAGCCGTGGTATTTCGCTAAACACTACGAAATACCACGGCTTTTGCGGTGTATGCAAGGTGCGGCGTCATGAGCAGCTTTTCTTATACTCGCGTGGCGTCATGCCCACCTGCTTGCTGAAAAGTTTATGGAAGTTGCTCTTGTCTGCCACGCCCACCAAGGTATGAACGGCGGATGTAGCCACGTCCTCGTCGCGCAGCAGCCGCTTCGCCTCCTCGACACGCAGGTCGAGTCGCCAGGAGCGGAAGGTGGTGTGCATGCGGTTGGTGAAGTACCACTTGAGCATGGCGTGCGTGGTGCCGAGCTCTGCGGCAATCTCCTCGACGGTGAGGTCGTTGCGCACGAACTGCTTCTCGCTTACCCACCGGTCGATGGCAGCGACGAGGCGTTGCTCGGCGTCGGAGTCGATAGTCTGCGCGGAAGAGTCTGTTAGGCAGGCAGCATCGCTCGCCGGAATGACGTCGGCAGCCGTCTGCGCAGCCACCACCTTGACGATGTAGCCGGAGCAGATGCGATAGTTGATGACGCAGATGACGAGGTAAATATAATAAACCGAATAGATGCACGTGAAGACATTGTACCACACGTCGCCCAAGTGTAACACCACGTAGAGCAGGGCGGAGAGTCCGACGGTGAGCGCACCTATAAAACAGCTTTTCACCAATCGCAGACTGCCGCGCATATCCTCGTCGTAGCTTGTCTCCAGTCGGCGGAGGCTCTCGTCGTAGCACGACTTGAAGAGTCGGCAGTAGTAAACCAGTTGGGCTACGTATGCCGCCTTGCCTATAAGAAGCCCCACGTTAGAGACGAAGCCGCCTTGGCATAGCGTGTATACGACGGCGACGGCGAGGAGCGTTATGGCGAGAGCGTTGGTGGTGAGCCATCTGACGCTTATCTTCTGCGGCGAGACGAACACCACGCAGGTGGCCGTGAAGAGCATCGCCTGAAACATCGACACGATCAGCATCGCTGCGCACATCACCTGGTCGGCAGACGTGCTTACTCCGCAAAGGGCGGTGACGACGTTCGATATGCCCATGGCGCTATAGCAGGCTATGAGCAGACTGTTCATGCGTCGCATGGCGCGCCACTGTTCGCCGCCAGGCATCTTGACGCATGCGAGCACTACAGCCATGGCGAGGGCTACTGAAGCCGCTGATATGTCGAAAGCGCTATGTATCATGATAGTGATGCGGACTGCTTATGGCTTGACGTAGTCGACGAAGGCATACGCTTGGTGATGCTTTTCGTCTGTAGTGTGCTCCTCTCGCGCAGTCTCCTTCCATCCGTCGTACTCGGGGAAGAAGGCGTCGGCGTCGGTGGGCGTGTCGTGAATCTCGGTAAGGCAGAGTCGGTCGGCTATGGCGAGCGCCTGCTCGTAGACGCTTGCTCCACCTATTATATATATGTCCTCGTCCTTAGCGCAGTGGGCGAGCGCTTCCTGGAGCGACGGGTAGCAGTCGCAGCCTTCGAACTCGGTGGCTGTGCGACTGAGCACCACGTTGCGACGGTTGGGTAGGGCGCCCTTGGGGAGCGACTCGAATGTGCGGCGTCCCATGATGATGGTGTGGCCCGTGGTGAGCGCCTTGAAGCGCTTCAGGTCGTTGGGCAGCCAATAGAGTAGTTTATTCTCGAAACCGATGGCGCGGTTGGCGGCAACGGCGGCAATTATTGTAATCATTTTGATAATTATTAATTGGTAATTATTAATTATTAATTGAGTTTTGAGTTATGAGTTATGAGTTTTGAATTGTGCGCTTCGCGCATTTTGAATTTTTGAATTTTTGAATTTTGAATTATGTGCTGCGAATTTAAAACTCAAAATTGAATAACTCCTAATCGGCACAGCCGACAATTCAAAATTCAAAACTCAAAATTCAAAATTCACTACACGCTTACAGTGGCTGCGATGTGTGGCCACGGGTCGTAGCCCTCCAGCTCGAAGTCTTCGTAGCGGAACGAGAAGAGGTCCTTCACGTCGGGGTTTATCTTCATGCGCGGCAGCGGGCGCGGAGTGCGTGTGAGCTGCAGTCGAGCCTGGTCGAGATGGTTGAGATAGAGATGGGTGTCGCCCGTTGTGTGTATGAATTCGCCCACTTCGAAGCCCGTCACCTGCGCCATCATCTGCAGCAGCAGGGCGTACGACGCGATGTTGAACGGCACGCCGAGGAACGTGTCAGCCGAGCGCTGGTAGAGCTGCAGCGAGAGCTTGCCGTCAGCCACGTAGAACTGGAACAGGCAGTGGCACGGCGGCAGCGCCATGTCGTCCACCTCAGCCGGGTTCCACGCCGACACAATCATGCGTCGCGAGTCGGGATGGTTGCGCAGCTGGTCGAGCACGTTCTGTATCTGGTCGATGGTGCCGCCCTTATAGTCGGGCCACGAGCGCCACTGATGGCCGTACACCGGTCCGAGGTCGCCGTTCTCGTCAGCCCATTCGTTCCAGATGCGCACGCCGTGCTCCTGCAGATAGCGCACGTTGGTGTCGCCGCGCAAGAACCACAGCAGTTCGTAGATTATCGACTTGAGGTGTAGCTTCTTCGTTGTGAGCAGCGGGAATCCGTCTGCCATGTTGAACCGCATCTGGTTGCCGAACACGCTCTTCGTGCCCGTGCCCGTGCGGTCGGTCTTGGTTGCGCCCTCGGTGAGGATGCGGTTAAGGAGATTGAGATATTGGTGCATTGAATTATTAATTCTTAATTTTTAATTATTAGTTCTTCCGCTGGCACATGACTGCTTTTTATTCGCCACTCCTGCGGATAAAGATTGTTGGCGCGGTTGCCTATGTTCTTCTCGAAACCTATCGGTCTGCCGCGGTATGTGAGCAGCACGAAGCCGCGCGGCGTGTCGTCGGGCAGCGTTACAGCCTCCTTGCGCAGATAGTTGACGGCGTCGGCGTAGCCCAGTTCTACGCGCGGATAGGCGTCGGCGGCGAGTTGACGTGAGAGAGCGAGCGACTGGTCGGGGATGATGTCCTTGCCCTTCTCCGTGCCGAGGCAGACGCCAGCGTGCATTATCTTCAGCGCCGTGTCGGCAGCGTCGTACGTGTCAGCCCAGCGCTCCGGCACGGCGAACAGCGCGTCCGTGCGGCGTCTCAGCACGTAGCTCTCCGGCGCATTGAGCGGCACGGCTACGTTGCTCGGCTGCTTTGCGCCAGCCTTTGCGCCCTTGTTGCCGCGGCGCTTCTCCTTCTTCGGTTTCTCCGCCTTCCGGTCGGCGTCGCCTGTCGCAGACAGACAGCCCTCCGATTCGCCATGCTTGCGCAGCACGGCAAGGAACAGACCCTCACCACGGCTCACACCCGGCAAGAAACGATACACCGGAGCCTCGCCCGTCAGCGCCCTTGTTATGTGCCACTCCGGCTCTACGGGCACATCCACGAAGTCGGCGCCCAGCTCATCGGCAATCCACGCCACGTTCTCCTCGTCCTCATGCGCATTGAACGTGCAGGTAGAGTAGACGAGCAGACCACCCGGTCGCAGACAGTCCCACACGTCGCCGATTATCTCGCGCTGCAGTCGCCAGCAGTTCTCCACGTTCTGCAGGCTCCACTCCTCGCGTGCGCCCTCGTCCTTGCGGAACATTCCTTCGCCCGAGCAGGGCACGTCGGTGAGAATGGCGTCGAACTGTATGTGCGCTTTGCGGTAGTCGCGTGGGTAGTTGTTGGTTACGACCACGTCCTCGTGACCGAATTTCTGCAGGTTCTCGCTCAGAATCTGTGCGCGTGTGCGCATCGGTTCGTTCGAGAAAAGCAGCGATCCCTCGGGCAGTGCCGCACGCAGCGCCGTCGACTTGCCGCCGGGCGCCGCACAGAGGTCGAGCATGCGCACCGGCTCGTGTATGAGATGGCGCACCACATGGTCGACGAACATCGACGACGCCTCCTGCACGTAGTACGTACCAGCGTGCAGCAGCGGGTCGAACGTGAAGTTCGGTCTACTCTTCAGGTAGCGTCCTGTCGTCGGACACCACGGCACGCAGCAGTCCTTCAGCTCGTCAGCCACGTCGCCCCCGTTCTGTTTGAACGGATTGAGCCTCACGCTTGTCGGCGGGTCGTCGTTGTCGAGCGCCGCCGCGAGCCGATTGTACAGATCGTCGCCGAAGAGCGGACGTATTTGTTGTTCGAAGTCTTGTGGTAGGTTCATTTCTGTCAAGTTCTATATTTTAGAATACAAAAGTACGGATTTTTATCCGTGCAGCCATCGTTAAGGCTTAAAAATATTGAAAAAGGCAGGTGTTACTGTCGGTTGTCTTTTAGTCCATTCTCTAATTGTACATATCGTTCTTACACCTTTCTATTATATGGTAATGGTGTCCACATGGAATCGTATATAATACTTTGAAATTGTCAACAGACTGTTGACGATTATGGGTTGTACGCTCGGCATGAGCATTTTTAGTAATCGTTGAGAGTCGTGATTGAGAACAAAGGCAAATATAAGAAAGAAAAGCCAATGTCACTTTTGCATTGTGCAAAAACAACATAGGCTTTCACTTGCTTATCTATTTTTCATTTTGCAGATTCGTTAGCGTATTTGTCGGCTATGTCATTCCATCTTGGAATATTGAGACGCACCCCATAATGCCTTTGGTAGCTCTCAATGAGTCTTTCTTTCCAGTGTAACGCTATTGTCACTCTTGTATCTGGATATTGATAAATGGTTTCTTCTATCGCAGCCAAGAAATCTTCAAGGCTCTCGAAAGGCTTGAAGTCTATACGTTCAGAATACCAAACGGCAGGGCGAATATTTACTATCACCTTGTTCTTGTACTGCACCTTGACAGGCCATGTCCCACTTGTGCTGCATATCTCCCAAAGATTCTTCAGCCATATTCGCTCTATCTCTACCACACCATTCTCCATCTTGTATTTTATGAGCAAATGCTTTGAGTGTAACTTCCACGGCTTCTCTATCACAAGATTGATGAAGCTACGAAATGCGGCTATGTCAAAGTTTGGACTGCCCGTGAATGATTTTATCTCCAACCAGTTTGATTCCAAATTGTGTTTCCTTAAACAAGTTATAACCATCGTCTCAATCAAGCTACAAATCGTGTAGTCGCTGAAAGGAACTACTATATTGCCTATGAATATTTCATTTGGCAACTTAAGCCCAACAAATTCTTTCTCAAGAAGTTCAAATGTACTATCTATTTCAATACTCTCCATTTTGTATATTTTCCGTCAATGAATTAAAGAAATCTTCGTCAATCTCGTATGATTTAACCTCTTTGAGTCCTATGCCATATTCAGCCAATTTGTCAATTAGTTCTTCGCCATCCATGAGGTCAATTAGTCGTTTTCCTTCACTGGAAGCCTCCTCTCTTGCTGCATGGGTGAAAGCACCTGTAGTAATCATAACTCCTTTTTCAATACTTGTTGGCAAAGAGCCTCGGAAGTCTCTTATAGCAGGAGCACCAACCTGCCCACGATACCTTTTGCATTGGAAAGCTACGTTAAAACTAAAAATCCCTTTGATTTTTAGTTTTCCTGTTCCGTCAATACCACCATCACCTGATTTCTTTGTAACTACGACATCCGAAAAGCCACATTCTCTTAAGAGTCTTTGAGCTAATCTTTCAAAGGCATAAGGGTCGAGATTGTGCAGTATCTCTGATACGGATTGTCGCCAATCGTTTTGCTCCTTAACAGCGGCATCAATCTTGACTTCCTTTGTTGAATATGTCCTTTTCTTATTTGTGAAATCAATAATTTCTTTTGTGTCTATAGAGTCTGCACAAGCAAGCTTTGCCCCTTTTGACGTCAAAGCCCATACTCCTTGTCTGCTGTTCTCAATTGCACCGTAGTTTTTCAAATAAGTTCTTGCCCACATGAGTTTGTATTCAACCTCTGTCATCGTAAATGAATGAAGTTCATCAATAATCTCATCTGACAAATTCATGATGGATAATACTTTTTTGTATATCTCTTCATTTGACCCAGACCCTCCCAAAGCGTACAGTGCTTTCAGCGTAGGATGCAAAAAGAATTTGTAAACAGGACATTTTTTCTTTTCTCTAATCACTTTTCCCATAATGCTAATTCAATTTATGTTCAACAAGCAATGGCAAATCCTTGTCTTTTCCCTGCCGAGCTGAAAGCTTGGCAGGGGACAATGCCGGCAAATAAATCAATGAAACGCAAAACGTTATGCTGGTCGCACTCTGCAACTTTTGGCTGTTTAAAAGATACATCTACAACATTTGCAATATCCTGTCCTTTCAATAATTTCGGAGCAAATGGTATCTCTTTTTTATCTTTAGAAAAAGTTCTTTCTATCAGTTCGCTAATATTCAATGGTTCCGCTATCAATTCTTCCCCTAAAGAATAAACGATATAAGATCCATTGGGATTAGGGTACTTTAATTTCTCCATTTCAGATTGTTCCTTGACTGAAGAATTTACACAAGGAAACAGATGATACCCCTCTTGTGGATTTTGAGTGTTGTATATTAAACCTCAAATCCGCAACCTATAGGGTTTAGTGGGATTTTGCTTGCAAAGCGACAAAATTCATTTTATTGTACATATTTCTTGCACAACAGAAATGTCGCAGACACAAAATCCCCTTACCCCATAAAGCGACTTGAGGTAATACGCTGGTTTAACCAGAAAAGCATGGTCTTTAACCAAAGTCTGTCTTGAACAGGTTGGCATAAGCATTGTTGTCTGAGTAAATATTCAATACATGCCTACGTGATGTCTTAATCCATTTCGCAGGAACAGAGATGAACTTGAAAACAAAGGTCTTGATTCTGCTGGTGGCACGCA
>OGGW01000262.1_pt1 | contig 53827 bp, 64 predicted proteins | sample 1571291 | NCBI WGS metagenome assembly OGGW01 (sample SAMEA2582028, study PRJEB24529) | metagenome | biome: Human gut stool | place: China | collected 2011 | reverse complement strand
TATTCACAAATCTTATATCAGTTTTTAACGTTTACACAAAACTTGAAACGGTCTCAATGCGCCAACCCCTTATTTTATATAATCCATATATTTACCTTTATTTATTTTATCCCATTCATGCTGTTCTTTAACAAGTTTATTTATTTCTTTATACATTTTTTGCGAATACTCTTTATCCGGATGGTTTTTTAAAGCCCGATTTAAGGTGTCAAGAAATTTAAAATCATCGTGCAGTTCTGCCATTGTTTTATGACTATCCGCATACAGCTTCATGGATTTAGTGAACTCGTCTTCTTTTTGTTGTAGCTGTTTTAAATGCTCTTTATATACTTTTTCTTTCTTTTCTAGTTCTTCCTGTAATAAATCTAATTCATAGTATCTTACATCAAGAGCTTCATCAGCTTCTTTCACTTCCTCTTTTAATTCCTGCTTAATCGTCTGAATATAACTCTCTGCCTGGAATCTTACAGATTGTAAATCTTTTATCATTCGTTCTTCGTAAATCGGGAGCATATGCCCAGATTCATCTTTTTCATTTTCTTTTGCTTTAATGTCTTCTTCATTTAATATCATTTTTCCAAAACGATTTTTTTTAAAATCTGAGATTGTTTTATAACTTGGGTACAGTTCTTTCTGCATTTTTTTTGATAGATGTTTATTTTTTTTTGACACCCCACGGCTAAATCCATATATTTTTCCAACTTCATTCGCATATTCCGTCTGTAATTTTGAACAATCTTTTGGTCCGTCTATAAATGATTTTGCAGACAGCCTTCCGGCTTCATTTATGGGAACTATTAATGCATGAAGATGCGGATTTGTTTCGTCCATATGTAATACAAGGTGTTTTAAATTTTCTTTTCCAAAACGTTTCTCAATCCAGTTTTTATTGTCATTACACCATTTATCAAGGTCTTTTGGTTCTAAGACATCAGTCCAGTTTTTCCCGTCTGGTGGAGTAAACCCTAAACATAATTCAAATCCATATACAGCATCTTTCCTGATTGTCCCCATGGTTTTATTCTCCTGTATTTTTTGAATACTATTTTTGATAACTTTTTGATATGTCATTGGATTGCCCTTTAAATCTACAGGAAGACATACAATATCCTTATTGTCTATTTGCTTATCCGGATCACAATTTACAGGCGTGTATGCTCGTGTATTATGTTCGCCTGCAGAACGTGCGCTGTAACGTCCTGCTGAATTTAATGATTTTATTTTGTTGACTGTACAAACTGTATATGCTTTAGCTGCCATATGGATTCCTCATTTCATTAATAATTTTCTTTAATATATATACAAGAAAAATCCCTATGTCTTTTATAAAAGTACACTTTTGCAAAGTGTAATAAGTCATACACTTATTATTAACTTAATTAATGCACTATTAACTTTTTATATCCATTTTTATTGTTTAATATATGCATTCCTGCGCTTTATGAATTAGCTTATCTCTTGTCTTTAATGCAGTATTAAACAATAAAGATAAGTCTTCTCCCTCATAATTCTTTTTGGATGTTTTGATAAACACTTACTATCTTTTATAAATGCCACTATAACTATTATAATCAGTCAAAATTCATAATAAAAGTTTTTAACACCAGTTCTGATAAAACCGCATTATACCCAATAATAGCCCGCATTAAACCTAAAGATAATTTATTTTTGCTCCTAAAAAACACTTTATTAACAATATTGCTTTATTAATAACCCAGTCTTCGTAAATCATATTCTTTGTTCATGTAATTCATCATTACCTTAAATTACCCATTTATTTGCCTTATATAGCCCTTTTAATTCATCCCATTACTAATTAATCAAACAAACACAAAAAAGCTCTTAAATTAAGCTGCAACCCATTACAGACCCATATAAAATATTTATTAACAGTAAAACACAAAAAACTTGCACAAACAGCTAAATATATTCCTTAGTAAACGCAATATTAATAATAATAATGGACACCGGAAATTACAATAATTCAATTTATACTAATAATGTGTTATAAATAAGAAGTAAAAAATATTATAAAATACCTAATAAGTGGTATTAAAAACAAACAACAAAAAATATTACAGCCAGCAAATATCTATAATTCCAAAATATAAACACCATTTTATAACACAAATGCGGGTATTAAACAATAAAAATGCGGCTTTATCAGCGCAAAAATACCACATATGTATTATATATAAGATGATTCCAGTTCCGATAAAGGCAGTTGCTTGCACAAAATAATACCATATAAGTGTTGTAATTAAATTATAATCAGACAATAATATTGCGTATAAAACTATTGATAATACCATATAAGTGATATAAACACATATCTTTTAAATAAACACGAAATCATTATATAATAAAAATTATACCACTATAGTAGTATAAATAATATAAATACAATTAATATTGACTTTTCTCGTGCCAACAATTTAATACCATATAAATGATATTAAATTGACACAAAAACAAATTATGATACAATAAAAATACTAAAGGGAAAGAAGCAAGTATATGATAACAATATAGTGGTATATAAAAAACTGACATAAAATAAATAAGACATATTTATTGTTTTATAAATGGTATTATAAACACATTTAAGCTGCATTTATCCTGACAAATTTAATACTTTTTGTTTCTATGCCAACATTATTCGCAAAAGAATTTGTGTATTTGATGAGTCTGATTATTATCGTTTTTAATGGCATTACAGCAGCACAAAAATCTCTTTGTATAAAAAATCTTTCATAATATATATATCAATAAAAAACAAAAGGAGAAAAAATACATGAAAGAAACGGGACAAAAAAATAATGAAAAAAGATTAGAAGCAGGAATTAAAAAATATGTGGAATACGTCACTACAAATCTTATTCGTTTGAATAGTGCAGCTTATACTTACGAAGTTAATTATAATTCTAACACATTTAATTTTTATTTTCCACATGAAAAGCATTTTAAGCATCTTAGTGCAACAGCAGAAGATATAAAAAGCGCACTTAACAGATGTTGTGAAAAGGCACAAACTAAAGGTACATGGTTTTATAAAGCATATGAAAGCATCAAAGAAGGTAGTGTAAGTGAAAACTGTCATAAGGCTAACAACATAAATTACAATAAAATCCGTGGTATTAATATTGATGCAGAAAATATCAGATTTGCAGGATTGCCGGAAACTACTGAATACGTATTTCCGTTTTCAGAGGATAAAACGTGTGTAAGTATTTATATTGAAGAAACAGACGAACTGGACATACTTATGGGTGTATATACATCAGAAAATCATAATGAGGCATTCCAAATTAATTACTATGGTCTGCAAAATACATTAAATAAGTTTTATGTTGTTGCGGAAGTAACGATATATGATAAAGACTTGCTGTACACACAGTTTCCTGAAATTTCTAAATCGGTAATTAATTTAAACGAAAAGCTATCTATTGTACCATTGCGAGTTGATGAGCTACAGACAATTAAAGATAAATTCATACAGTACTTAATTGATTTTGACTGCTAATTCACAATAAATAACAAAAATGTATTTTGAAGAAAGCTAAAAAAGGATTTAATATTATGAATGAAGCAAAGTTATTAACAGAAGCAATAAAAGACTTACAGGAAAATTACAGAATATCAGGGAATAAATAGTATCGTGTTAGAAATAAGCAGTATACAGTTACAAAAAATTTCCAATAACTATGTTTATAAAACAGATTTAGCAGGGTAATAAAAAATATCCTGCTATTTTTTTATATTTTCTTTTATATTATACATCAAAATAATTAAGCAAAAGGAGAAATGTTATGTTGATAATTAAACCCAAAACAATGAGAGACTGGCTGGCATCCAACAAATCATGGAACAATTTCTGTGCTGTAGGAACTTTAGTTGATAAAAGTATTTACGAATATTTTTTAAATATTCTACCCCCCAGTAACATATACTTTTATGACTATGCAGGTAGGAGAGCCTGTGGCAGAAGCAATAAACCCCGAAACAAACAAGCTAGAAAACACATATTCAACATTTGCATGGGTAGCTGATGGGGTATATATGTACTGCGGGGAATGCTTTAAAGGAAGTACTAAAGCGGTTTCGTGTGAATAATAACATAAACAGTAGCAGGCAGGAGCGTTTCTTCTCGCCTGCTTTTTTTTATTTTGTCAGGTCAATTGTAAAAAGTAAAAATACTGTAATTCTATTTTTCTTTTATATTCTTTGCATCATAAAAAAAAGGAGATTAAAGCTTATGGAAACAATGAATTTATACAAAGAAGGAAATAATATTCATATTATTATCCCAAATATGAGTATTGAAATGGCAAAACAATTGATGGCAGGCAGTTTTCTAAATCTGCTTGCAAACAAATATGAGGTAAATGAGGAAACTACCCCAATCAGTACTTTAAAGTCTACAGTTAATACAAAATTAGATAATGCGCCGGAAAGTGTTTTCGATACTGACAATACTACCGACAACATTGATAATAATGATATTAACAATGACAATACTGACAGTGAGGAATTAAACAACATCCTTACATACAAAATCAAACAGGGAAAAAACGCAGATAAAGTATTTGCGGGTTTTGCTAAATGCGTAAAAATGTTAAGTAATCAATACAGAGTATTTTTAAATGCAGAAAAGACCATAATAACTGTCGAAAAAGCAGATACCGCAGAAGAAGAAACAGCGGACACAGATACTGCAAATGATGCTAATTTATTTACATTAAATGAAATCCGGGAACTTAACCGAATAGCTGCATTAACAAAATCATTTGAAAACTAAAAAAGCAAATATTATGGGGTTCTTACAGGAACCCCATAATTAGATGTTTTAGTAAGAGAATGATGGTAGTAAATAAGATTGCAAAAAAACAATTATCTCTGTATACTAAAATTGTTACATATAAAAGCTTATCAACAATGAGGAGAGTAAAAACTATGGAAAAAGAATACAAAATTATAGAAGCTATCGAAGTTTTACAAAAAAAATATGCACTAACAGACAATAGATATAATACTTGTGAAACCTGGGAAGATTTAAGCACTTTACCATTGCCGGAAGAATTTATCGACAAATATTCCAAAGAAGTTGACTGGAAAAATATTTCAATTTACCAGCATTTATCAGAAGCTTTTATCGAAAAATATATCAATGTTGTTAATTGGTATGATATTTCGTCTTATCAACAGTTATCTGAAAGTTTTATAGATAAGCATTCTGATAAAATCGAATGGACGTTTGCTGTAAGAGATCAAAAATTAACTGAAAGACTTATCGAAAAATACGATAAAGGAATCAGACGTTGGCATACAGGTCCTACTGGATTACCTGCATATGACATGTCTTGGTATGACATTTCTACATATCAGCAATTATCAGAAGATTTTATTGAAAAGTATTCAGATTTAGTCAGCTGGGAACAAATCAGTGGGTGGCAGAAATTGTCAGAAAATTTCATTGAAAGACATTCTGATAAAGTTGTCTGGCATTATATTTCAATATATCAACAGTTATCAGAAGATTTTATTCGCAGACATAAAAAAGAGCTATTTTTTGATGATATTGCCAGACATCAGGTAATATCAAAAGAGTTTGCAAGAGAACTAGATGTAACCAGTGCATTTTTACAGCATAACAACTGTTTAAAACCTGCATCATACTGGAAGAACACTGTCGAAGCAACTGGTTTGTACGAATGCCATGATGATTATTTTTATGCCTATAAAGGTATCCGTTCAGACAGATATAGCAGAAAGAATTTTCAATACCGGTATCTGCCAGGGGAAACTTGCGAATGTTTTTCGGATTATTCAGATGATGAAAATTCATTCGGGTTATCCGCTTGGACAAAAGAAAAAGCTGCAGATTACTGCAATGAATTGGTAATAAAAGTAAAGATTTACTATAAAGATGTTACTGCCGTTGTTCATGACGGCGGAAAAATCAGATGCAAGAAAATGACGGTATTAAATTAGGCAAACAGTATTTAGCAGGATAGTAGGAAGAACTATTCTGCTATTTTTATTTTTCTATCATGATATTTTTATCAAAAAACAATAAAAGGAGATTAAGATTATGAAATGGATTAAAAAGAACAATTTTAAAACAATGAAAGAGTACGCAGAACATACTTTTAAGGATTTCAAAAATGGCAAAGATAGGTCAGAAAATTATGAGATCAAAGATCAAAACAAAGCGGCAGACCTTTTGTATAAATACAAAAACAAGCCGGTACGTATTATAGGAGATTATGATACTGACGGTATGATAAGTGTAACAATACTTATGCTGTTATTAAAAACAGGGTTAAAATTTTCTGATGTAGACTACTTTATTCCGGACAGAATTTTAGATGGATATGGAGCTAACCCTAAAATCATCGACTGCCTGTGTAATGGGATGCTGCTTAATGAAAAACATTATGAAAAGCCGGACCAGACAGGGCTTATTATTATGATTGATAATGGAATTGCGGCTATCCCGGCAGTTAAAAAGGCAACTGAATATGGATGGGAAGTACTTATTTTAGATCATCATTTATCATTAGTTGATGAAAATAAAAATAAGTGTCTGCCACCTGCAACAGTAATTATTGACCCTCATGCAGTAAATTGCGGGGCTGATTTTGTTGACTACTGTGGAGCAGGATTAGGATATAAGCTGGCACAGTATATTAATAAAAATCTTGTAGCATTAGGCGATGAAGTAATGCAGAAAATCTGTGGATTAGCTGCAATTGCTACTATTGGTGATTCTGTGAAATTAATTGAAGAAAATAATGGTACATATGGGTATGACAATTACCTTATTGTAAGGGATGGATTATTTTATCTTACCCAGAATGCAGGCAGGACAACCGGTATGTATGTATTATTTTCTGAATTAAATGAGAAATACGAAACACAGATTACGGCAGAAGATGTAGGATATTTTATCAGTCCCACAATGAATGCAACATCACGGCTTTGCTTATATGGGGCAGAGCAGGTAGTAGATTTATTGTTACAAGATGATGGTGATTTTGTATCAGCTAAAGGAAAAGCCGAACTTCTCGTGCAGAATAATGAGGACAGAAAAAAATATACAAATGAATTGATTCCTGTACTGCAGGAAAAAATTAAATCAGAACATTTGGAAAATGATTATCCTTTAATTGTAACAGGAGATATAGATTCTGGAGTTTTAGGTTTAATTGCAGGAAAGCTGGCGGAAATTTATAATACCACAGTAATTGTATTTAATAATTCCAATGGAGTATTTAAAGGCTCTGCAAGAGCGGTTGCAGGAGAAAATATTAAATTATTACTTGATGAAGTTAATAAATACATCGAGGGTTATGGCGGACATGAGGCTGCCGCCGGAGTGGTAGTTACTGCTGATAACTTTGATGATTTTAAAAATGCAATTCAGAGCATTGCAGTAAAACCTGAAAATACTGACTGTAGATATTATGATTTTGAAATCACAGCAGATGAAGCTATGCAGGAGTTATCTATACTTGAAGAATATGCACCATTTGGAGCCGGTTTTGAAGAGCCGGTGTTTAAAGTCAATTTTAAAGCGGATTTAATAAAAGGTGCATACTTTGGCATTATTGGTAAGAATGCAAATGTCTTAAAGTTATTTAACAGAAAGGCAAATGCAATCAGTTTTAATCCGGATATGATACAGAAATACGAAGAATTAGGTGAACCGTCTGAACTTGTTGTGTATGGCAGGGTGACTGCTAATATATGGCGGGGTGAAAAATCAGCGCAGATTGTGTTTGATGATATAAGTTTTATTTAGTTCTTAGCAAAAAGAATATTCGTAAAAAAGAATGAATAGCCAGAGTTTTATGCTCTGGCTATTTTTATATTTTCTTATATATTTTTTATGTCTGAAAAATAACAGCAAATTCTTGCATGTTTATTATAAACAGAAAAAATAGCTACAGGAACTCACTTTGTTGAAAGATAATTTAGGTTCGCAATCCCATTAGCTTTAGACAATGGGTAGTTCACATAGGAAGGATGGTAAAAATATGATAGCAACGATAATTATGGATGCAGGATTTTTTATGATAGGATATGCAATTGCATCTACGTTTTTAAAAGAAGATGAGGAAATTCCTTTTGCAATGAAAATATTTGTGGCAATAATACTCATAGCTGCAGGATTATTGCTACAGAATTATTCGGAAAATAATGACAACAAAATTTCTAATGTAATTATTGCAGAATATCCGGATGCAGAAGTTGTAAGTGAAGAAAAAACAAAAAATAATGGATACATAAAATTTGCTGATGGAAGTATTTATACATATAAATACGAAAATAGCATTGTAATTGTGAAAGATATTAACAATGATGATGTGAAAAATATTATACCGGTGCAGGAATAAAGAAAGGGGCGAAAAATATAATGAGTTTTTCCATAACAACGATAGTTACATTAGCGATAATAGTATTGTTTCCCGTAGGTATTATAGTAGGAATAATAAGTAATGATGTATCGAATGCAGACAATAATAGCAAAATTATTGATGCTATTGTTGCGGAGTATCCAGGGGCAATAATTATAAATAAAACAAATGAAAAAAATAAAGGATATATAAAATTTACTGATGGGAGTATTTATATATATGAATACGGAAATGGTATTGTAATTGTAAAAGATATTGATAACCGTGATGTGAAAAACATTATACAGGTGCAGGAGTGAAGGGAAAGAAAATAATGAAAATAAGGGGGCTAATTATTAAGCAACCCAAAACATAGATAAAAGTGGACATATTAAGCCTTCTGTCTATGGTTTAATAATAGGTTTCAAGGCTAAGTGACTGCTACTACCAAAAGGTATAATTATTTAAGGAGGTATAATTATGGAGCAATTTGTAATTTTAAATTGGTATTTCACAATCGGCATTATTCTTTGTGTTATATATTTTTTAATATGTATAGGTATATCTTTTGGTGAATCTAAAAATACGCAAAATACACAAAAAATATTGTCATATATAGCACTAGCTGCAATAGTTGCAGGAACCTTTTTCATAATTGCAGGAGTCATAACAGGCGAAAACAATGATAATGCAGAATATGTCCCAGTGACAGAAAAAATTTGCACGGCAATCCAGGCAGAATATCCGGATGCGGAAGTTGTAGAGGATAATAATGCGCATTCACTTTTTTTAAAAAAATATAAGGGGTATGTAAAATTTTCTAATGGGGAAATGTATACTTATACATACAAAAATAATACAGATAACGGAATTATTATTGTAAAAAATACAAAAAATAACGAGGTGCAAAACGTTATTAAGATGCAGAAATAAAGGGAAAAAAACTTCAATAAATCAAGGAATTATAGGATTTAGAACAATAAAAAACAGGTAGTTTTTGACACTACCCAAATATAAGGAGAGGATAAGAGTATGAACAGAATTATGATTAATGGCAAGACTATTACTTGTTCAGGCAACAATATAGTCATTAATAATGGAAAAGTAATTGTAGATGGCAATACTATTCAGGAATGTAGCAGTGGTGATATTAGGGTAGTTATCGAAGGAGATGTAAAAAAAATTGATTGCGGTGGTTCAGTAGAAGTTCATGGTAATTCAGGAAACATTGATTGCGGTGGCAGTTGCGAAGTGAGTGGTAATGTCAATGGTGACATTGATGCAGGTGGTTCAGTAACTTGTGGAAATGTATCAGGAGATATTGATGCTGGTGGTAATGTTAAATGTAGAAGATAAGGAGAATACTATATGGACATAACAAATGATGATGTACAGTTTTGGGGAAGTAATATTCCAAATGAAGTAAAACAGATTATCGAATCAGCAAATGAAAGTGTTTGCAATTCATTTGATAACGACACACAAAGACAGGCTTACTTGCTTGGTGTTGAGAATACTCTTTCTGTATTAAAACAAATTTTAGATGAAGGAGTAAGGAGGGATAGCATTACATTTTATTACCCAAAAGCAGAAACAACGGAAGAAATGAGTGTAGAAGAAATAAATGAATGGTTAAATACATTACCGTATTAACTAAAATTTATAAAATTTTCATTTTATAAGATAATAAAAAAATAGAAAGAGAGGTACATACTATGCCAGTTAGAGATGATTTAGGCGTTAGAATGAAGACATTTACGAGTAGATTCCAAAGACAAATTTAATGAGAAGGTGTCCTGTAGCACTGAGGATTGACGGGAAAGCTTTTCATACGTTCATAAGAGGATTCCAGAAACCTTTTGATGAAGTATTGATTAAATCAATGCAGGAAACAATGAAATATTTATGCAAGAATATTCAAGGCTGTGTTCTTGGGTACACACAGTCAGATGAGGTAACACTTATTCTTGTGGATTATAAGAAACTTACATCTTCAGCATGGTTTGATTATGAGGTACAGAAGATATGCAGTATTGCAGCAAGTATGGCTACGATGGCTTTTAATAATGCTTTTAGAGAAAATGTAGATGAATATTTCAGAAAGGTATTATTCGGAAGGGTGTTCAGATCCATTTGAAGATGAAGAAACTTTAACAGGAGTATATAGAAGTGGTTGGGTTATTGATACAGCAATTCCGATTTTTAAAGGCGAGGGCAGAGAATATATTGACAAGTTAATTTATATTGGCGAAGAATAGGAGAAAAGTATGGAATATAAAGAAATTGAGTTTTGTCCTGGAATTACAATCAAAGAATCTGTCGAAGAGTTAAAAGAACGTGCAAAAGATGGTAATACATACTGTGGAAGATTTAATGTATGGACTTTTACATCTGATATGTCAGTAGATGATGCTTATATGATGGCTATGGGTAAAACGTATTCGCAGCATCAGAAGGAACAGGAAGAATGGAGAAAAGAATACAATAGACGTGAAGAAGAACATAAGGCTAAAAGTCCTGAATTGACAAAAGAATGGATTGAGGAAGGTCATAAGGTTTTATCTGAAGATAAGTGGCAGATGTGGGATGAGTGTGTTCCAATTAGGCTTAGTGATTTATATAAAGGAATGGAACTTGGTCAGTGTTTGGATATTATTAGAACTGTCAAAGAAAAATCTATTGCGGATGGTATTGAAGTGATGAGAAATCAAGGACATTCTGGTATGTCATGGAGTTTGATGAAGTCAATGATTAAAACTTTCTGTGATTGTGGCGATGAGTTTTTATTGCAGTTAGGTGATTAAAAAATTGACTTGAATTTCACGATTCATAGGAAATTTTGGAGGTTAAGACAATGACAATTGAGCAAATTAAGGACAAATTAAAATCAGAAGAATATGACTTTTTGAGAACAAATAAGAACTTGGGTAACAGTATCATTGTTCTGACTCTCGGTGGAAGTCATGCATATGGAATGGATAAAGAAGGATCTGATTCAGATGTGAGAGGTATTGCACTCAATAGCAAATCAGATATTTTACTTGGGACAGACTTTGAACAGGTCGTAGATGTTGATACGGATACAACTATGTATTCGTTTAATAAAATGATACAGCTTTTAACATCAAGCAATCCTAAAATTCCATTTAGAGTTGAATTATTTTCATTATATAAAATTTCAGGTACAGATGGTTATTACAAGAAAATTTATCAAAATGATAGAGAATATAATATTGAGTTTAAATGCTTAGATAATTATATGATGCCATTTGTATTGAGATATTTTTTAGGACAGGAAGTAACCAAAAGTGACAGAGTATTTTCTCATGAGGGGTTACTTTCAAGGTTTATTGAAACACCAAAAATCGAGGTGAAAGATGAATAATTTCCATGAGGACTGAGCAACCAGTTCTCTTTTTTTTTCTTTCATGATATATATATCAAAAGTAAATAAAAGGAGAATTTTATTATGAAAGAAGTATTATCTCTCATAAAATCCAGTATTCCGATGAGGCTACATGGGAAGGAAAACTGAGAGTATTAACTTGTGAAGAAGCAGTTAAATATAATGACATTATTGTTACTGCTAGTAAAGAGGACACATTAATAGGGACACAAGAAACTTGGCTGTGTATACCAGGAGAAGAAGAAAAAAATTGGATTAAAATCCTAGATATGGAGACGGGAAAAATCAAAGAAGGTCCATGTAACAAAAATTTTAAAGAAAGTAAAATAGGAAAAAAGGGTATAACTGTTACAATTTCGGAAGATTGTTACATAACAATTGGAAAACCTGAAAGCAAGAATACGGAAGTCTGGGTAAGAAATAAAGATAAGTTATTAGTATATCCGGATTGGAACAGCTTAGTAGCAGCGCTTGATGAAAGTAAAGCAGTGTATAAAATGATTGTGAAAGAGGTACAGGAATGAGAGTAAATATTTATGATTTAAGAAAGAACATTGATTGTAGAGTTCAGTTGATAAAAGAAAAGGGGATTAATTATAATGTAGAAAATAAACTTGATAACCCATTAAAAATTGTACGGATGATGTGTGATGTATTTTCAGTACATGAAAAATACGAGGAACATTTATGGCTTATCGCATTTAATGCTACATTAAGACCCATTGGTATCTTTGAAGTATCCAGAGGAACAATTAATGCAACAATGGTTATAAACAGAGATATTTTTACAAGATTATGCTTGTGTGGTGCAGCTGGATTTGTTTTAATTCATAATCATCCAAGTTTAGATTGTTCTCCAAGTAAACAGGATATAGAAACAACAAAAACTGTAAAACAGGCTGCAGACCTTATGGGATATACCTTTTTTGATCATCTTATCATTGGAGATGCAGAAAATTATTATTCGTTTGCAGAAAATAAACAAATTTAATAAATAATTTTATGAACCCATTTATTAATGAAAAATAAATGGGTTTTTTCTTCCATATTTTTTATACCAAAAAATAAAAAAAGGAGATTAAAACTATGGAAAATTTTATCAATGAAAGAAAAAATGCATGGAACAAGAAAGATGTTTTAGCAAATACTGCAAAACAGCATACAAAAGAAATGCAGGATATGTATGCGGAAGAAATCAAAAAGTGTATTGAAAACAGCACCGTACATAGCGGATTATACTTGATGGAGAACGAGATTAAAAGAAAATATAATAGTACGGAATTTGTTGTAGCTGATGCAGACAGTGTAACGGCAGTATTACAGTTCTCCTCTAAGAATTCAAAGGTAACAACCGCAGTTCTTAATTTCGCATCATATAAATTCCCAGGCGGAATGTTCTTAGAAGGTAGTAAGGCACAGGAAGAAGCATTATGCCACGAATCATTTTTATATAATGTATTGTCAGATGAAAAATTTAACTGCTATTATGCATACAACAAAAAGCATCTAAACCGGGCTTTGTACCATGATAGAGGTATATACTCTCCGGATGTAATTTTTGAGAGAAATGATTTAAAAACAAAGGCAGATGTAATAACCTGTGCTGCACCTAATTTTGCAACAGCGTATACATACCAGTCAGTTACGAAGAAAGAAAATTCTGAAAGCTTGCGCAACAGAATTGATTTTCTGTTAAGTATGGCTGCAGCAAATGAAGTAGATAATCTTATTTTAGGAGCATTTGGTTCAGGTGTTTTCGGGCAGGATGCAACAGAAGTTGCAGAAATTTTTAAAATGTATCTGAAAAATAAATATGAAAGAGTATTTAAGAAAGTTATTTTTGCTGTACCAAGCGGAAATGGAAATTATGAGGCTTTTGTTAATACATTTGCAAATGCAGATAAAGTGCTTTCAAGTGAAGCATATGCCGTAGTCCCTGTACCGGGATATAGAGAAGGAAATATTTATTAAAAGACATACAGGTGAATTATTCTTTATAAGGGCTGCATCATGCAGTCCTTATTTTTTCTTATATGTTTTTTATATAAAATATAAGAAAGGAGAGTTCATAATGAATGATGAATACGAGAAAAGCAGGAAGATAATTGTAAATATTATACTTTTATTTTTCCTATCAGTGGATTATTTTACTGGAGTTGCTACAGCAAAAGGGAGATTGTTATTCCAGAGTTTATTTATCTTTGTTGGACCATGCGTTGTAAATAATATGGATTATATATTATTACAAAAACACAGTAAGAAGCCATTATCTGGAATTAAAGGATATGGTAATGTAGTATTGCTTATTATTAGTTTTGTCTTAATTGTATTTGCTATTGTTGCAGCATTCAACGAAATACAATTAGCTGACAACACAGAATTATTATTGAAACTTATAGCAACATTATATTTGTTCCAAACACTTGAAATAGTTGTATATTATATTGTAAAATAATATACATAAACAACAATAAAATTTTGAAAGGGGTAAAAAACATGAAAATATATTTTGTTGTATATATAATTGCTCTTTTTCTTGGCACTATTGTAGGGTTTATTGAAGGCAAAATAGAAAAGAAAAAAAATAAGAAAAATAATTAATTTTGTAAGGGCTGCATCATGCAGTCCTTATTTTTTTTATGTCTAAAATTTCTTTTATATTCTTGTATATTATTAATGTAAAAATATATGAAAGGAAGTTATTGTTTTATGAATTTGACAACAGATGAGATTACAGGAGTATATACAATGTCAGAATTAATGTTATTAAAGGCACTATATATAGTGTCAATTGATGGCAGTACAACAAAAACAGGTATAGCAGTATATGATAAAAAGACAGGAGAACTTGTGTGGCATACAGTGATCGCACCGAAAGATAAAGGGGGGTTGACTGCAAAAGAGAAAAAAGGGCTTACAAAACAGGAATTAAAGAAGAAACAGACAGAGCGGCGCAGACAGAATATGGATATGCGTATAGAAGAAATGATAAAAGCAATTAATTATATATTTGAAAAATATTCCCCACAGACTATTGTGATGGAAGATACATACGCAGGAAAAGATATGTATGCTTATAAAAAGCTTTGTCAGCTGCAGGGATTGGTGCTTAATTATGCAATACAAAATGGTGTGACATTTATTTTAAAATTTCCTTCCAGCTGGCGAAAAGATATTGGCTTCCCTGCATACAAAAAAAACGAAAAAAATATTCAAAGAGAAGAGTATAAAGTAATGTCAAGGGAATATGTTAAGAAAAAATATGGACTTGATGTGTCAGATGATGAAGCGGATGCTATATGCTTGGGGGATAGTGTAATTGCAAGTAAGACGTGTGTGAAATGTTAATAATGAAGTTTAATAGAAAAGATGGTGAAATTTATGATTATTCAGAAATTGTATTGGAGCTGTGTTGCAAAACATTGGGCGTTATCAGAAGAGATTATTGAAAAACACGCTGATGAAGTTAATTGGAAACATATTTCCACATATCAGAAGTTATCAGAGAAATTTATTGAAAAGTTTGCTGATAAAGTGAATTGGCATAGCATTTGTATGTATCAAAAATTATCTGAGCAATTTATTGAACAGTTTACCGATAAAGTTGACTGGTATTATATTTCCATGGACCAGAAGTTGTCAGAAAACTTTATCCGGAAACATAGAAATGAATTAAATCGTTGGAATATTGCCAGACATCAGGTAATTTCACAAGAGTTAGCAGAAGAACTGGATGTAACCAGTGTATTTTTACGGCATAACAACTGTTTAAAATCTGCATCATACTGGAAGGACACTGTCGAAGCAACTGATTTGTACGAATGCCATGAAGATTACTTTTATGCATATAAAGGCATCCGTTCGGACAGATATAGCAAAAGGAATTTCCAGTACCAATATCTGCTAGGGGAAACTTACGAATGTTTCTCTGATTATTCAGATGCTCAAAATTCCTTTGGCTTATCAGCATGGACAAAAAAAGATGCAGAAAGATACTGCGATGAATTAGTAGTAAAAGTAAAGATTTACTATGAAGATGTCACTGCAGTTGTTCATAACGGTGGTAAAATTCGTTGCAAAAAACTGGAGGTATTAGAGTAAAATGAAACATAAAAAAGTATTAATTGGAATTATTATAGCAATGGTAATATTAGTAATAATATGGATGATACTGTTGTTGCATGGATTTACGCAGTTAAACAGAGAATTTAATATATTTTCACACATAGTTAATACAGCAATAATGGCAGGAGTAATAAGTGCTACAGAACTTTATGAAGATTCGTAAACAGAAAGGAGACTTTTATGGAAAAGTTAAAAAGAATCATAAAACAATTTTTTGTAGAATTTACAATACTGGGAATTATTTTTTATTTTTGCATGTGTATGTTAATAGGTTTTGCTATTTTTCCATTTGATGACGATGTATTTATAGCAATTGCAAACACATTATTTATTGCTCTTGCAGGTCTTATTTGTTTGTGTATTTGTTGGTTTTTACTAAGTCTTATTATTTATGAGATCAACAAAATAAAAGCTGTAAAAAGATATATGCTATTACCATTATCAACGCAAAAAGTGAAAGAATTACGTAAAAATGGGATACTTACAGATTCGGAGGATTATATAAAATACATTTGTGAGCAGATAAGTTATAAGGGCATATATGGGCAATATAAAACTATGTATTTTACACAAGAAGACATGATACAATTGTGTGATACGGTTGAAAGTGTTTTCGGAAAACCACTTATAATCACTCATGATTTTTATGATTATTTCTGGAATACAAATACAGAAACTCCATCAATTCCTTTTGTTTGTGAAAGTAATGCATATGCTTTTTCAAACTGTATTGAAGGGAAATCTCAAAGAATTGTATTTACAACAGAAAATACCAAAGTAGTTTATAAAATAAAAGATGAAGATTCGATAATGAATGTTACAAAAAAATATATAAAATATAGAGAGAAACTTATAGAAATTGATTTTTTGTAAGTTGACTGCAAAAAAAATATTCGCTTTTTTTCTTTCATATTTTTTATATCAAAAAAAATAAAGGAGATTAAAGTTATGAAAGTAATGAAAACAAAAAAAATATTAGTAATGGGACTTGCGCTTATATTATCTATGGGTTTTGCAGGATGCAGTTTGCCGGAGGAAGAGTCTTCTGACAAATCAAATGTATTTACCATAAACGTAGGGCATCGCCTTGAAGAATACATAGACTCAGAAACCGGAGTACATTATATAAAACCTGTTTCATCAGGTTCAGGACTTACACCCAGGTTGAATGCGGATGGAACTGTAATGGTAGATAAGTAATGACAGATAAGAGGACTGACGTAATAGTTGGTTCTCTTATTTTTCTTTCATGATGTTTGTATCAAAAATAAATTATAAAGGAGATCAAAGAGTTATGAAAAATTTTTATTTTACTTTTGGTACAGATGATAAATTTCCATACGGAATTAATGATTATGTACTAGTACAGGCACACAGTTATACGGAAGCTGTAAAAATATTCAGAAAGAACTATCCGGATGTACATGAAGGCATTATTAATTGTGCTTTTATATATGCAGAAGATGAATGGAACGCAGATGATATGTGTACAAAATATTATAGCGGAAAATCACCTGTTTGTATATTATCAAGAGCAAGCGAGGTGACTGATTAATGAGTAAGAAAATAATGAGTAAGAAAAGTGTAAAATTTGTATTGGTTATACTTTTTGTGATATTTGCACTTGATATATTCCTGCCAGATAAAACAGACAGGGATATTAACAGACAAAATCCTGTTGTAAACATTACACAGACTACTGCTAAAGAAACATCTGAGGAAACATCAACTGTACATATAACAAATGTGAAAAATGAATTTTCGCTGCAGAATATACCGGATTATGATAACGACCCATATGTTGAGGTAAATGATAATATTCCTTTTTTTACAGAAAAAGAAATCAGTTCCGGAAAAACAAGTTTTATTGCTTTAAATGAACTGGATTCTTTAGGAAGATGCCAGAGTGCTTTTGCATCAGTAAGCACAGACACGATGCCGACTGAAAAAAGAGGTAATATAGGCAGCGTAAAACCTACAGGCTGGCATACTGTGAAATATGCGGGGATTGATGGAAATTATCTGTATAACAGATGTCATCTGCTTATGTATGCGTTAACTGGACTTAATGCGGAACCCAAGAATTTAATTACTGGAACAAGGTATTTAAATATCGAAGGCAATCTGCCATTTGAGGAAAGTGTAGTACAATATATTGAAGATACAGGAAATCATGTATTATACCGTGTTACTCCAATATTTAATGGCGATAACTTGTTGTGTTCCGGAGAATTAATGGAAGCTTACTCTGTAGAAGACAATGGACAATTTCATTTCTGTGTGTACTGCTATAATGTGCAGCCGGGAGTAGAGATTAATTACGCTACAGGTGAAAGTAGTGGACCGGAATTTGTTGGAACAGAAAAATAAACTACTACAGACTGCTATAGTTTTAACTATGGCAGTCTTTTTTTATAAAAAAGGCTAAAATCATCAAATATTTTTTTGTGTCTGAAAATGATTTTTTTTTCTTGTATATTATAAATGTAGGGAACAAAAAAGTAAGTGCATAAAAACGCGGGACTCCTCCTATTCCTGCTGTTCCCTGCCTTGTAAATGATTTATATTTCCTATTTTCAGGAAATACCTATAATTAGTGCCGGATACTCATTTCCTTTCTGTTTCATTAGTTACACATTTGTTTTTTGCATATAGTATCCGGCAGTTTGGAGCTTTAGCACAACGGTTAATGCAACCGGCTCATAACCGGTCGAGTAAAGGTTCGAATCCTTTAAGCTCCATTTGGTGAAATGGGCGAGAGTACATTAACGTAGTACGAAACATAGACAGGAACAAATATAAATTCGCCTCCTGCGGTAGCCAAAAGTTAAAAAAAATAGTAAAATAAAGGATAAGGTGAACATGAATTTATTAGAACAATACATAAAAAAAATATATTCTGAGGAGGATGTAACAGATGAATACATTAGACGTGTAGGTAAGGCACCGGCAGAAAGACTTATCAAAGTTGATGTAGAATCTGATTGTTATGGAAATGTCAGACGTGAAATAAGGACATTCACAAAGTCTACATGGGAAAAAGCAAAGAAAAATGGATTTTTTATGGGATAGGAGAAAAAAATGATGAATAGCAGAATGGATAACATTCTGTTAATGATTACAGATATTTGTGCTAGTAAAAGAAAAGTAAAAGTAACGGGTGAAGACCTTTAAGAAGCGAAATATAAAAATTTGTAAAAGACTTATGAAAGAGAGTGATAATTATGTTTGGGTTATTTGGCAGAAAAAGAAAAAGCTTATATGATGAAATGCTTGCAAGAACTGAAAAGCCTGCATTACGTGTGATTGCTAAATACAGTGATATTAAAGAAGATTATTCTGATTTTGAGAAATTCTTGGATCCGGATAGAAAAAATGAAGATGTAAAAGATGTAAATGAAAATTATGATTTTATCCGTTCTAATACAGAATATCAAAGATGGGCAGAATACTTTTATGTCCATAAATTTTATAACAAGGAAATGGAAAAAGTATTTTATCCTTCCATGAGTAAGCGCTTTTACGCAGACCGCACACAGCATATTATAACTGACGGAAAAGACGTAACAGAAGCGCTTTGGATGGAATTTTTCAAAAATAAAAGATTTGATACAGCAGAAACAAAAGTAGAAAATTACTCAGTTATTTGCGGTTCAATGGGACTGGAATTGCGTTTAGCATGGAAAAGATTTTTAGTGCTTGTATCAGCAAAAATGAATGAAGATATACAGGCAACATCATTAGAAGAAGTAAGAAGCAAACCGATTAATGAACAGACATCAGTTTCTTTAAGAACAAAAGATTTGGAAAATGCAGACCCGGAAATGCTTGTGTTTGCAAAGGTATGGCAGGATTTATGCCCGACAAGTGTAATTAATGTTGACCCTGCAACTGATACTCCGCAGAAATGGCGGCAGAGGGATGATGCACTGCGCAAGACATACCTTATTTTAGGAGAATATGGAGATATGAGTAAAAAGGATAAAATTCAGATTTACTCAAGATTCTGCAAAGGTATTGTCGGCGATTAGAATTATTGCCAGCCGCTAAACAGAAAATCCTGTTTAGCGGCTTTTAACATTTAGTAAACGCCTAAAAATAATATTAAGCGAAAAGGAGAATATTGTATGAAAAAATGTTTAGGGAGTAGTGAAGTAGCTATGCTTACAGGAGTAGCAATGCAAGATGATGAAACATTTAAGTCAGAGGGCGGCTTTATTCCTGAGAGAGATCAATATTATTTTCAAATGCAACAAGGTGACAATGTCTTTTTGGCTGGTTTTAAGGATTTACTGATATGTTTAAGATTGCTTGAAAAGATGGGAGAAATTCCTGAAATCGGCGATAAATGGTGGTTGCAGATGGCTGCACTTTACGGAAATGATATCCTTATGGTAGAATTTAAAGAAACAACATAAAGTTGACCAAAGGAGACAATATCATGAAAGAGATTAAATTTACTACTAACTACGAATCGGTTTTATCCTTTGCTGATAAGGATTTTAAAACAAAATATGAAGAAAGAGTTGGGAATAATCCAGGCTATATGCAAGCGATTAATGGAGAAGTAAAACACTTGGCGTTATGTCCCCGATGTAATAATCCGGTTGTTATTCTTGGTATTTACAAGAAAATTGATGTTGCTCCCCATGCAAGACATGGCAAAGGAATTAATATTCCTAATGTAGTCCAGTATGATGAATACAAGTTTGAGAATTGCCCTTATCACAAAAAAAGGGCTAATTATATAAAAGAATATGTTCCTGAAACAGAAGAGCCGCAAAGGCAGGAATTATATAAAATTGCTAAAGAGAATTATGATAAGGTTATCTATTTATTGCAAGAAGAAACAGGTATTTATATAACTCTTACTATGGCTGAAACTCTCGCAGAAAACTATGTAATTATGCGAGCATATAATTATATTGATGCAACGAGTTATAATATTCCGTGGTATTTACTCTACAGCTTCACTGGTTTCCCGTTGTATCATATGATAGTAAAGAAAAACACAACATTATGCAGGCATCTTCTCCAGCTTGGATTTGTTCTAAAAGATAGTAAAGTCAAAGGATGTTTTTATGTAGAAAATAATGAAGGTTGTTTGCTTACAGCCACAAATTATAGATATGTGGTGGATGAAAATGATAACCTTAATGAGTGGTTGGATTTTTCGATTATACGCCCAGATGCCACTGTGACAGACACTCTTTTATATGTTCCAGTAGACCGATTTTCCATCAGTGTAGATTCGTATCATTTTGGTAATTTGATTAATTACCAAAATTGGAATCCACGACAGAATGTATTAGAAATTGCTAAAAGATATATGAATCCATGATATAATATGTTTAATATTTCCTGGGCTGTAGGGAAGGAGGGTTAAAAGTAGAATTATGTCAGTTAGAAGAAAAGTAATAGAATTTTGTAAATTGTATGTATTTTTACTATGGATTAGTTTGTGGACGGACAGAAAAACGGAAAAGTCCATCTTAACACAATGGATGCAGGCAGAAGATGCGGAAAAGTAGAACTTATTTATGAATCAAAATATAATGGCATTAAAAATGTAGTAATTTAGCTTGATAGCGGCATAACATTCGCAAAGCAATCACAGAACCTTTATTTGATAGAAAAAGAATGTCAGGAAGCTATTTGGAAAAAATACAGGGAAGTAATTCCTCAATATAAAGCGTCTATGGTACGGACAGCTGTAAAAAAATACACGTCCTGCTGATTAACGCAAAACGTGTAATATTATTACAGTTGGAAACAGGCAACTGTTACGACTGTCAGAAACCCCACTCATTCATACTGAATGAGTGGGGTAATTTATTCCCTTTGCTGTATTTTTCTTTCATATTTTTTGTGTACAAATAAATCTAGTTTTAGTAGAAAGGAATTTTAAAATTATGGGAATACGTAGTAAAAATGAAGAACTTATTCATGATCAGATAAGACGGGCGATGGAGCAGTATCGGGAAGCTGAAAATATTATACAGAATCTGCAACAGGGTATTGGTATTACAAAAGAACTGGATAAGATGATTGAGGGTAGTATTAAACAAGCTGAAAAAGAACTGGAAAAAATTGAAAAAGAACTTTATGCAAAAACAGAAGAACAGCTTAAAACGATGGAAAAAGCCGGAATTAATCTTTCACAGACTCCGTTTTTTAAAGACAGCTTTATGGAAGCTACTGTGTGTGGAACTATGGATATTACTCCAGAAGAAGCAGAAAAATTAACGAATGAAGAATTAATGAACTGTCTGCATAAAGCAAAAGATGAAGCAAGAGATGCTGCAGCTGAATATAGACATGGTTCCGAAATAAGCGAAGAAGTAAAAAGAAGTGCAAAAGAGATTGAAGAAAAAGCCGGAAAAGAAATTGATGCTGAAACAGCTGAAAATAAGCTGACAGAAAATGAAGCAAAGCTTACATATGCAAGGGAAATTGAAACCGATGCAAAAGAATTAATAAAAGACTATGAACCGGTTGAGCAGTTAAAAAAAGAAAACAATCTTACGGAAAAAGATTTAAGTGAGTATTTTTCATATAGTGCCGAAAAAGAAAAGAATGAAAAATGGAAAGCACTAAAAGATGAATTTTCAAAAATTAATGGAAAAATTCATAAGGGCATCGCAGACAGAAAAGCATTTAACCAGGTAAAACATATTGAATGTGAAAGACAGATGAATATGCGGATATTGTCAGTAAAAAATGCAGCGGCTGATAAATGTGAGTTAAAAATTCAAAGACTTATGTCAATTCGTGAAAAGATTGTAGGTACAATTGATAAAGCAGCACATTTAGGTAATGATACTGCAAATAAAATAAGGGACACTTTAGGATACGATACAAAGGAAATGGGACACTTCGATGTTGATAAAATAAAGCTGTTTGATGAAAAGATAAAAAAGATTGAAATTATACGTATGAAATACCTTAAAGACGCTGCAAAATTAGTGCTAAAAAATAATGAACTTACAAAACAAGAAAAAGAAATATCCGGAAAAATGATGGAAAAGGCAAGAAACCGGACTTATAAAAAAAATATGGGCGTAGTAAACCGTGCTAAAGGACAGGCTGATAAAGACAGAGAAACAGTAAGCAATGAGGCTGCACGCAACAGTGTTATGTTCCGGAGTATTTCTGGCGATATAAAACAGACGGGAATGACTTCAAATAATCAGGTAATGTATAACTTAAATCTTATGGTAAACAGCAAAGAAGTGCGTGAACATATTATTAACCAGAGTCGAACAGAAGAAAACACCATAGACCAAGATAAAGTGATGGCATTGGCAGTATTGCACAAAGCCGGAGCAGATATACGAAATGAGAATTATATAAACAGAACTGCAGAAGATGTTTTAAATGAATCTGATAAAATAATCTGTCAAAAAGATAATGTTATCAAAAAAGATATTGCGAATATGGATAAATATATGGACAATGTAGAAAAAAATCCAGAAGAAGCTATAAAGGCAATAGCGAAAGATATAGAAGCACAAAAAGAACGTGAAGCTGCAGAAGTAATAAAAAATGATGTAATCATAGGAAAAGATGGCAAGGAACAGAATTTGTATATCGTGGCATTATCCCCGCAACAAGCAGCGGAAATAGTGAAATGTGACATGGAACAGCGCACGTTATCAAGTGGCAGAGATGAAGATTTTTTAAACAGAGTTGATCCGGAAAGAAATCCTTCATATGCATCATTAGATGGTGGGCAGACAAGTTATAAGATATTTACACGTCCATCAGAAGCTGTTAAATTTGCTGATGCGGTAAACAGAGTAACAGGAATGGACGTAAAAGCTATGGGAAATACACAACAGGCAATGCGGTGGCTTACCAATATTGTAAAAGAAGAAAAATACAGTAATGTTGACAAGGATACAATAGATAAAAATATTATAAAAGTACAAAATGTAGATAAAGAAAACAAAAATATCAAATTTAAAGATGATGATGAATTATGTTTGTAATTTTTAAAAAACAAACTCAATCCTCTGCAATTAACTTTGCGGAGGATTTTTCTTTCATAATATATATACAAAAAAATAAGCGAAGGAGATTAAAATTATGAATAATGAAAAGCAGAAAAAAGATGAAATTAGAGAAGCATTGTCTTTAATTCAGAGAGTATTTATTAATACTGATAATGAATTAGAAATTGAACAGCTTGAAACCGGACTTAGGGCAATGGTCTTAATGTGTTCTGAAAGACAGAAACAAAAGGTAAAAAATGAGCAGAAATTACTTGATATAACTGATGTAAAGGATGCCAAAAAATACCTTAATATGGTTACAGACACATTGGGTTGTGAGCATATTTCGGAAATCTTTTCCAGGGAAGAATTGATTAATAGTATCAATGACTTAACATGGAATGGTATGATTGATAATTTCCGGGAAATCGGCATGTCCGAAGAAGAAGCTGCAAACAAAACTAAACTATTTCATATGAGATTATCTAAAAAAGAAATTTTTGAAGATATTATCATGCCGGATACAAGAAAAACAATGATAATAGAAAAAGCTAGAAATATTTATGAAGCAGGAGAAAATGTAGTTAATTGGCAGGATAAGGATTAATTTTTTTTTACTTTGTCAGAAAAATGTATTTTTGGTAAAATTATAATGGGAATAAGGTAATTGTACAGGCGGTAGTAATACCGCCTTTTGTAAAAAGAGATAATGTAATTTTTTATAAGTCACCGAATGGTGGCTTATTTTTTTGTTTTCGTATTTTTTCTTTTATATTTTTTACATCAAAAAAGAATAAAGGAGATCAAAATTATGGAAACAGAAAAGGAAGTAGAAAAAATTTTACAGGAACTTGGAGTAAAATGTGACATTAGATTTATTTGCCTGTCCATTAACCCAAACTGGGGAGAAGATAAACTTCGCCCACTTTACAGAATTACACTGACTACTAAAAAAGGTATTTATTCGTATTTTTATTGGGGTAGTATCCGTGAAGGGAACCTGCGGCAGATGTCGGAAGAAATGTATGCAAGAAAAAAATACAAATGTGAGTACTCTGATTTATCGTATGAGGAAAAACATACAGTTAAACTGGAATTTACTAAAGAGCTTAAAAATTTAGTTGTAACTCCATATGCAGTAGTCGCAGATTTACAAAAATATGATATAGGAACCTTTGAAGATTTTTGCTTAGAGTTCGGTTATGATGTAGACAGCCGTAGAGCGTTACAATGTTACTTGGACGTTCAGGCACAGTATTCTGAACTTTGTAAAATATTTTCAGAGGATGAACTGGAAAGATTAAGAGAGATTAATTAACAAGAAAGGAAAACTTTATGAAAATTATCAGAGATGGACAGGAATTTCAGCTTACATATAATGAATTATGTGAAGCACACAAAGAATTTGTAATTAACTGGATGGCTGATGCAGTTAATGAGGAATTAGAAAATAGTAACCTTTCTAATGAAATGGTAAGAGAATTAGCAGAAGATGCTTATTTTCTTTATTCTAAAGGCGATGGGCTTACAGAATATGAAGCTGTACAGTTTATCGTAGAGGAATACAAAAATAAGTATTAAGCTTAAATAAAGACTGCTATTTTTAATGATTAAGTTCGTTATTATAGCAGTTTTTTTATGTCCGATTATTGTTTTTTCTTTCTTCTATATTATATATAAATATAAGGAGAAGGATGTTTTTATTATGACAAAAGCACAGTTAAAAGTATTGGAAAAGGCAGAAAGATATAAATTCCCGGAATGGGAAAAAGAAATTTTGATGCAGGATGGATTAGGCGCATCACTTTATATCCACATTTTTACTTTTTTTAAAGCCTATAATACAGATAATAATGGTGTAGAAATAGAATATATGCAGAGTTATATAAAACAGGTTTTTGAGTATGTAAAACTTTTTACAAAAGATACAGCTGATAACATCTGCTTTTATTGGTTTAAAGTTGATGCATTACAGTTGCAGTTTATGGAAAAAGTATTTTACCTGATAAAATTACCGTACAAAGAATTTGTTACCCATAATTATATGCATGTTTCAAGCTTTAATGAATTATGTAAAAAAGTAATGACAATGGATGAATTTCGTGAAATTATTACAGATTTAGTAAAATTACATAAAAGTTTAATTGGAAATGAACGAATTTATAATTATGAGAGTGGAATAATAGATATAATTACGGCATTTTATAAAAAAGTAAGCTATGCTGAAATAAAAACATATTTTGATTATATCATGGAAGAATTATCAAAAACAGACAATAAAGATTACTTTATACAGTCAAGAGCATTGCGTAAATGCGAGAGAACAATTCAGAACAAATTAATTGATAAAAATTTTTATGTTTTTAAAAAGAACTTTCCATATATTGATAACCCTACAGAAGCAGTAAGTAAAATACATACCCGTACATATGTCCCGCAGGAAACAGGCAGGCTGATAAAACAGCTGCAAGGCACAGGAGTGTCAATGTCAGCTAAACTTAAAATGTATTCTGTTGATTGGAAATATGAAAAGGTTTTAAGGTTTACTTTTACAACTTACAGAACCGTAGAGATAACCCCGGATAATATTCGTCCGAATAACATTGCTCAACAGCTATATATTGTAATTTATCCTAATGGTATGATTTATCAAGACAGAAGAAATAAAAATGGTTCAATATTTATTCCATTAAGCATGAAAGCCCTTTCAAATTATTATTCAGCAGATGATGAATTTTTTAATGATTTTTTAAATTGTCTGTGTGAATTTACCCAAATAAAGTATGGAACAAGAATATTTGAAGACTGTATTTCTTATATAAAAAAATGCTGGCTGATTCCTGTGGACTATAATAATATTGTAAAATATCATACTTTTGAACAGGCGTTTAAAAATAAATATATTTCTGTGAAAAACTGGAACAGGAATGATATTAATATTTTATATGTCACAAGCAAAGTTTCATCATATGTAACAGAAAAATCAAAAAATAAAGTGCTGGAATATGCTGATACAGACGATTTTTATAAAATGCTTGCAAAATATAGCAGTAATAATGTGAATTTCTGCAGGCGGTATACAAGGTATAATCTATATAAAGATGGCATTTATTTATTTTTGCGTAATTATCTGCAAAATCTTATAAAGAAAAAACAGTCTGATAATGATATTTTTAATATTTTGATACAGATGGAAAAAATAGACTATGAAAGTTCCCTAAAACATGCTTATGAAGTAGCAAAACGGTATATAGATGATTATGTAAGATTATGTCTGCAGACAAAAACCAAAGTACAGCTTAATTTATCATCAATCAAGCGGATTGTGGAATTACATGATGAACTAATAAACGCGAAGAAAAATAGAGAAATGCCAACAATACATATTCCAAAAAATACAGTGTATACTAAATTGCGGAAATTATTGCCTAAAGAATTTGAATGGATTAAGACGAAAAAACGGCTTTTGAAAGAATCTGAAATACAGCATCATTGCGTTTGGACATATGGGGGTAAAATTAACGCAGATAAATCAGCAATATATTCATTTGTGTATGCTCCGGAAAATAAACGGTATACGATTGAGTTTGAGTATGGTAATGATGAAAAATATAAGATACGGCAAATGCAGAGTTGTTGCAATAAAGGACATTCAAAAGAAGCGTATGAGTATGTGCAAAAGTTTTTGAAATAAACATTATACTACATAATTTGCTGTTGGCTACATTACATCGTTTATATATTATTTTATTTTTCTGACATGTTTTATATATCAATAAATTAAAAGGAGAATAAGACTATGGAAATTATTAATCTTACGCCACATGAAATTACTTTTGTAAATGAAGAAGGTGCATTAATTAAAACAATTCCGGCATCAGGAGTGGTTGCCAGAGTATCATGCGAAACAAGGCAGATTGGAGAGATTAACGGGATTCCCGTTACAAAGACTTTTTATGGAGAAGTAGAGGCTCTCCCTGTTCCGGAAGATGGGGAAATCTATATTGTTTCTTCGCTGGTTGCACAACACTGCAAAGACCGTGAAGATATATACATTCCAAATGAATCAGTAAGAGATGAAAAAGGTCATATTATAAGCTGTAAATCATTGGGACAGGTTTCAAACAACAGTACAAACAGCACACATACGCTGCCGGGAAATGTAATAAGTTAAAAAAAACAGAGCGGTAAAACGCTCTGTTTTTTTATGTCTGAAAATTAATACTGAGTTCTATCATATTTTATATATAAAAATAAATATATGAAATTAGGAGGAAATTATGAGGCTAATAGATGCAGAAGAATTAGTAAATGAATTAACAGAAGATATTGAATTTTATGCTAGAAAAATTGGGAATAGAGCAAGGTATATAAGAGCCTTTAATGTAAATGATATCATAGAAATAATTAATATGCAGCCAACAGTTTACAGCAATAAAGATATTAAGAAGATGCATCGTAAAAAAAATAATTTAAAGAAAGGTAAAAGACAATGAAATCGAGAGTAAGAAAAATTGGAACATGGTTGTGGAAACTGAACAAAATCAGGAGGAAAAGTAAATGAAGAAATGTAAGTATTATGACAAATCCAGTTTCGTATGAACAAAAAATAGTTGAAATAATAAATAAAAAAGAGTCATCTCATATTGCGTATATAGGAAAGACGATGATCCCAATTATGAATTATACATTAATTGCTAATACAAATGAAAAAGTATCAGTATCTTCATCAGTTTATGCTAAAACAAATATTGGAGATAAAATAATTATTTCTTGTAAAATAAGAGATAAAAAAGTAATTAGCATATCCTATTATGAAGTCAATTGATATGTGTATGTTAAACTGCCGGAAGATAGAAATGATGTATTTATTCCAAATGAGTCTGTAAGGGATGAGGAAGGACGCATCATTGGATGCAAATCCCTTGGCAGAGTGTAGTTGTGGTAATACAACAAACAGCAGGACAGAATATCTGTTCTGCTGTTTTTATTTGTATAGTTTACATAAAAAATTATTTTTAAAATCTCGTATTGCAAATTTTTTTGTGTCTGAAAAAGTAAGTAAAAATCTTATATATTAAGACTGAGTAATAAAATATCAAAAGAAGGGAGTTACTAAATGGAAGATAAAATTATTATAACTGCTATAAAAACTTTTTGTTTAATGTGTTTAATTATTTTGTTATTTCCTATTTGGGAAAACATAATAAACGAATTAAGTAAGCAAGAAAATATTGAAACTATCCCACTTTATAGTGTGGTTTCTTCCAATGAATATGAATACGAAGGACATTTCTTTTTAGGAAGTGGAAGTATTGATGGCAGACAGTATTATGTAGCTTATAGAGTTTTAGAAGATGGCGGTAAAAAATATTTCAAAATGGATAAAGATAAAACCGTTATTTATGATACTTTAGAAAACGCAGATACATCATATGCTGAAATCGAAAAAAATAGTTTTGGTATTACGACAAAAATAAACCTGTATGTACCTAAAGATACAATTGTAAAGACTATTGATTTAAGTTTGTAAAAGAAAGGTGATAACCAGATGAAAAGAAAAACGAAATTAATTGTCACAGGATTACTTATTCTGATGATGATTGGCAGCTTGACAGGATACGAGTTTGTTAATAGCAAGGTTCAGTCTATGAAAGGAAGTATTACAGGAAATGAATACATAGCTGATTTTTATACTAATAATGGCGAAAAATTTATGACTATGCATGGAGAAAGAATAGATCTTAATGTAAATACCATCAGAGAATATAATTATACTGAAAGTCATTATAATACAGTACAATCATCAGTAGTAACTATTACGATTGATGGAAAAGAAGTTGAAAACTGCGGAAGCACTGTAATTTTTGCGGAAGAAGGACTTATTCCGGATGTTGATTTTCAACAGCAGGATATTAACAGTGAAAGCAATGGGAGTGCAGGGGAACTGCCTATTATAGCTAATACGATTAATTCTTACAAAAATATGCTTGGTAAATCAAGAACAGTAGTAATACAATCACAGCTTGGGGACCCGATATGTGCTTATAGTGGGGATAGTGTGTATTATGAGGTATGTGAAAATTTGCCTAAAACCACAAAATTATCAGTAGGTGGCAAGGCTTTGTATATTCACAGAGCTAATTTTCAAATCATAGACAATGATTTACTGGATTGATGTGCTTAGAAAGGATTGAATATTATGAAATTTATAAAAGTATTAGAACATAACGGAGAATTATATAAAATTGGCGATACTATCAGTGCTACATTTGATACGGGAGTTACGGTAACTGGAACAATAAAAGAATTTGGCGAGTATGGTTTTTTGGATGAGGGATTAAAACCCGGAATCGAATTTGAAGGTTATATAATTTCTCTTGATAGCATCATTGAAATGAAAAAAATGAAACAAGTTTCAGATGACGTTATGAATTTTGCGATTGCGGTACTGGCACAAGTGACGGAATATGCAAATCAAGAAAATAGATTAAATTGTGAAGAAAATAAATTGGTGTATTTGAATGATGTAGAGAAAGCAATAAATAAGTGCCTGAATTAAAAGCTGGCAAAAAAGATTTAAAGAGTTGCGTATTGCTGCAGCGCAGTTTATAAGTATGGAATAATGATGGAGAAAAATAAATATAAAAATGGCACTAGTGAATTTATTTGCGACTACAGAAATGATTTTGTAAAAAATAAATTATATTTTGAGAGGTAGATACATGACACATTTTGAATATACGCAAATAACGAATTTTTTTATTGAAAAATATGTAAAAAAAACGGTCTGAATATAAAACTAATCCTCAATATTTGAATAATTAGATTGATGTGCTTAGAAAGGAGAAAAATATATTAGAGCGTATGTCAGAATATTTTATATTTTATGGTAGTGGTAGTGCATACATGTATATATGTATTGCAGGGATATTGCTTGTATTATGTTTTTGTGTAAGGCGTATAGGCACGCACGTCCATATAGATTATAGTGAAGAGAGAATAATCATAATTATGATAATCATAACTATGTTTATTTTATTTAGTGCGAGCGTTATATTTTTTTGCTTAGGGTTGTATAAATTGATTGTATGATAAAAAAGAAAAAATTAATTTATAAATATGTAGGTTATGATTTACGGGAAAAGAAACAATGCGGAGCAATAGAATAAGAAAGGGTGTTAATTATGGACAAGAGAACAACGACTAAAATAATAGAAGAAACCCGATATATTACAGCAGATGGGAAAGTGTTTGATTGTGAAATTAAAGCGATTAAACATGAGGAATATCTTGTATTATGCAAAAAAATGGAAAGTATAAAGACAAAAAGTATTGATGAAGACAATCTTATTTTGCAACAAGCGTATTATATTATGTCGGAAGAAGAATATCTTACTGTTACAAAATATCTGCACATAAGTACTTATCAAAGTATCGAAAATCAATTTGCAGGGAAAGACTGGTATTTTTTTTATAAAGAATATAATCCCGATGGTGCAGATAAGCTATGGAGAGAAACACTTACAGAAAAGAAAAAAGATTGGGAAGAATTTTATACCCAGTTTATAGAATAATGGTAAAAAAATGTGTCGAAAAAGTTTTAATATTTCTGACATATTATAAATAAATAAAAAAAATGGATGTAACCCATCCGGAAAGAGGTATTTATGAATTTTATTAATTTAACGTCACTTATTTGTTTTGTAGTAGCTGCATTTATTTTATTGGTATGCAGTGGATATGTCAAAGCCAGCCCCGATAAAGCATATATTATTTCCGGGATTAGACGAAAACCCAAAGTACTTATCGGTAAAGCAGGCATTAAAATTCCTTTCTTAGAAAAGAAAGATGAATTGAGTTTACAGCTTATTCCAATTGATGTAAAGACCAGTAATGCCGTGCCAACAGCAGATTATATTAACATCAATGTAGATGCAACGGTTAATATTAAGATTAGTGACGATCCGGAAAGATTATCACTTGCTGCACAGAATTTCTTAAATAAATCTGTTGACTATATTGCACAGGTTGCAAGAGAAGTGCTTGAAGGTAACGTAAGGGAAATAGTTGGTAAAATGCATCTTGAAGAAATGGTGTCTGACAGACAGAAATTTGCAGAACTTGTAAAAGAGAATGCTGCACCGGACCTTGCCAATATGGGTCTTGATATTATTTCTTTTAATGTGCAGAATTTTATGGATAATAACCAGGTGATTGAAAATCTTGGTGTTGACAATGTAGTACGTATTCAGAAAAATGCAGCAATTTCAAGGGCTGAATCTGAAAAGGAAATTGCTAAAGCTAAGGCACAGGCGGCAAAGGAAGCTAATGATGCAAAAATCGAATCAGACACAGCTATTGCTGAAAGACAGAATGAACTTGCTATTAGACAGGCGGAATTAAAAAAGGAATCAGATGTTAAAAAAGCAGAAGCTGATGCAGCTTATGAAATTCAGTCACAGGAACAGCGTAAAACAATTGAAGTTGCGAGTGCAAATGCTAATATTGCAAAGCAGGAAAGAGAAATTGAATTAAAGAAAAGAGAAGCGGAAGTTACAGAGCAGGCATTAAATGCGGAAGTAAAGAAAAAAGCAGAAGCTGATAAGTTTGCAAGAGCGCAGGCGGCAGAAGCAGAATTAATTGAACGTCAGAGGAAAGCTGATGCAGAAAATTATGAAATACAGAAAGCATCTGATGCAGAACTTATCCAGACACAGAAAGCATCTGAGGCATTAAAGATTGATGCAGAAGCTAAAATGTATGCGAAAGAAAAGGAAGCTGCCGGTATTAAATGTGTTGGTGAAGCGGAAGCAGAAGCTATTAAGGCAAAAGGTATTGCAGAAGCAGAAGCTACAGAAAAGAAAGCCGAAGCCATGAAAAAGTATGGACAGGCAGCTATGGTAGAAATGATTGTAAATGTACTTCCGGATATGGCAAAAGCGATTGCTGAACCGCTTGCTGCAATTGATAAAGTAACTATTATTGACAGCGGCGATGGAAATAGTGGAGTAAACAGCATGGGTGGATATGTTCCGCAGGTACTTGCTAAGACAATTGAAAGCATTAAAGAAACCACAGGATTTGATATCAGCGAAGTCATGAAAGCTGAAACATATGATGCCAAGGTTAATAAAAACATCAATGTTACAGGACTTCCTGATGGTTGTGATGTTAATGTTGATGTGCTTAATAAAACTGTGAAAGCAGAAAAGAAGAAAACAGAATAGTACATATTTTTTATGCAGGAAGTATTTATGCTTCCTGCTTTTTTTTCTTTCATATTTTTGTATCAAAATTAAATAAAAGGAGATTAAAATTATGAATGAAAGAAATGAAGAGAGAATTATCGTAAAAAAAGCAATTGAAGAATTAGCAGAAGTTTATAAAATAACAGGAGAAAAATATGAAAATTGCGACACTTGGTATGATTTAAGCTGTCTGCCATTACCAGAAAGTTTTATTGAAAAATATTTTACTATGGTTAATTGGTATCGTATCTCAAGTTATCAGAAACTTTCTGAGAACTTTATTGACAAACATGCTAATGATGTTAAATGGAATTGGATTTCGGAATATCAAAGGCTATCAGAATCTTTTATTGAAAAATATGTTGACAAAGTTAATTGGATAGATATTTCATATTGTCAAAAGTTGTCAGAAAGCTTTATTGAAAAATATGCTGATAAAGTGGATTGGATAGCAATATGTGCATATCAGAAGCTATCAGAGGGTTTCATTGAAAAATATGCAGGCGAAGTTGACTGGCATTATGTTTCAATATATCAGAAGTTATCTGAAAATTTTATCCGGAAATATAAAAATAAGTTAAACCTTCGTGTTATTGCCAGACACCAGGTAATATCAAAAGAGTTAGCAAAAGAACTGGGTGTAACCAGTGTATTTTTACGACATAACAATTGTTTGAAACCTATGTCACACTGGAAGGAAGCAGTAAAAGCAACTAGTTTGTACGAATGCCATAAAGATTACTTTTATGCGTATAAAGGTATCCGTTCAGACAGATATAGTTGTAAGAATTTTCAGTACCGGTATCTGCCAGGAGAAACTTACGAATGTTTCTCTGATTATTCAGATGATGAAAATTCATTCGGGTTATCCGCATGGACAAAAGAAAAAGCTACAAATTACTGCGATGAATTGGTAATAAAAGTAAAGATTTACTATAAAGATATTACTGCCGTTGTTCATGATGGTGGCAAAATTCGTTGTAAAAAAATGACGGTATTGGATTAAAAGTTTTACGAGGATTGGTGATAAACCAGTTCTCGTATTTTTCTTTTATATAACTTATATCAATAAAAAATTAAAGGAGATTAAAGTTATGAAAATTTTAAAGTCAGAAGAATTAAGAGGAAAGTACCATTGTTCATTAATGAACAGACTGCGGGAAGAAATTCCTGTAACAGAAATGAAAGCTGATGCTTATGATAATGCTGTCATAGGCAAACAGATTCTTCATGGATATTTTACCGGAGAATTTGATGTATCTGAATTTAAGGAATTAGTTTCAGAAGGCGTTGAAGAAAATTCACTGCCGGAGGAAACAAATAAGGGAAGAATCAACAGATTAGCTGATTGCCTCACAAGATATGTTAAAAGCGAGGTGAGAAAAGGGAACGTAAATGTTTCTGCTAAAGATGTGCCTGTATCACCGGAATATATGGTACATACAAAACCTGATGCTATTTTTGAAACCCAAAACAGTATTGAAGCAGTGAAATTCTTTATGGGTAAGCCGAAAGTTACCCAGACCGGTAAGAAACAGGATTTATCTGTACTTAAATGCCCGGAAATTTATGCTTTATATTTATATGCAAAATCACTTTTAAAACCAGGTGAAAGTAAAGTCATCAAAGGGTCCTATTACTATATGAGAAAAGCTACAGATACAGCAAGTAGTTTTCTTGATAATGATTTTTTCTCAGGATATGGTGGAAACATTGTGTTTTTTGAAAAAGAAGTTACATGGGGAAAAGATACATTGTCCCCGGAAGAAATTAATTACATCGAATTAATCAAAGAACATGAAAAAGGACTGCTTGAATGCAGCGAAGAAGACTGCGGGTCCTGTGCTTATAGTATGATTTGCAATTACAAAAAAACGCCTGTTTTAAATGAATTTAAGGCAGAAAAAAGCAACAAAAAAATTGTGTATTCAAAAGAGCAGGAAAAAATTATTAATTTTAGAAACGGTATTGCAAGAGTAATTGCTACTGCTGGTGCCGGAAAAACAGAATGCGTTGCAAAACGTGGCGAAAAGATGTTTAAAGAAGGCATTAAACCAGAAGAAATGCTGTTTATTACGTTTACAAACGCAGGAGCAGCTGAAATGAAATCACGAATTGCACAGAAATGCAATAGCGAAGGACTTGATATTACAGCTGATGATATTCAGGCAATGACATTTAATGCATTAGCGTATAACATTGTTAAATATGAATATGCAATGTTAGGCTTTAAAAAAGAGCCTGTTGTCATTGATGAGGTAAGAGAAGGTAAAATTATCACACAGTTATTACGTGATAACCCTGTTACAGGGCTTGATTACATTAGCTACCTTTCTGATACACCGAATCTAAAAGGAGCATTCGCTTGTACAAAAAGAGCATTTGATATAATCAAATCAGAACGTATTGATGTAGAAAGCATTAATGCTGCAGAAACTTTAACAGAAAAATTACGTGAGGCAGGAGTATTCAGGTTTATGAGTATTTCCAGTGTTAATGAATTAATAAGTCTGTATGGTAAATATCAGGAAAGACTGTTGCAGGACGGCTTGATTGCATTTTCAGATCAGGAGCCATTTATGTTTAAAGTACTGGAACAGAAACCGGATTATCTTGAAAAATTGGGTATTAAACATCTTGTTGTGGATGAATTTCAGGACAGCAATGCAATTCAGATGGATATTGTCAAAGAATTTACAAAATGCAGCTGTTTTGAAAGCCTTGTTATTGTGGGTGATGATTCACAATCTATTTATAGATTTAGACACGCAGTTCCGGAAAATATGCTGTATTTTTATGAAAAATTAGGCATGGATGGTATTGACTTAAATCTGTCTGCAAATAGACGATGTACAGCACAGATACTTGATGTTGCAAAAGCAGTAGAAAGTCTTAATGTGAATAGACTGGATAAACCGATGGAAGCCACAAAACTTAATGGGGAACCCGTCATAATGCAGGGTTTTTACTCAAAAGATGAAGAATATGACTATATTACTGAAACAGTAAAAAAGATTATTGACTCAAAAACACATGAGCCGGAAGAAGTTGCTGTACTAGCATACACAAAAGCGGAGTTAATTGCAATTGGTGCTAAATTATCAGATGCAGGCATCCCGTGGGTAATGAAAAACCCGATGCTGTTATCTGAAAATGACAGGGTAAAAGCAGCTATCAGTATTGCTGATGCTTTTTATCAGCCGGAAGCAGATAAGCTGTATCTTGATTATCTCGCCGTAAAGTATGATGGGAATATTCTGAAAAAAGGATTTGATGAAATTAATGCAGAAATTGCAGACTTGAAAAATCAGTTTATAAGCATTGATATGCTGGAAATTCCTTATCAGAAAAAACTGTTCCATGATTTACTTGATGAACTTGATAAAAATAACAGTGATGAAGTTTACCAGTATTTTTTGGATTTAGTGTATAACAATGAAGACTTGCAGTCAGAACTTGAATATATACAGGATTTTAAAGTATTTGGTGAAAAATGCGCAAAGAAAATGGAACAGGATTATAAAGGTATAGTATTAACAACTGCCCACAGTGCTAAAGGGCTTGAGTGGGAGGTTGTAATTAATACTGTCACAAAATATGACAGTAAACGGCTTCACACAATCCGAAACAGTGTTGCACGTGATGCAGAGGTGGAGGAAATACGAAGATTGCTTTTTGTTTCATTTACAAGAGCAAAAGAAGAACTTTTTATTACTGGGCAGTATACATGCTATACAGCTAGAGATGCAGGAAATGTATGTAATCAGTTTTTACAGGAAGTTTTTGTAACGACCGGAAATCAGGACAAATATATTCCAGTTGATCCGGATGCAGACAAGAAAAAAGCTGCAAGACTGGCGGCAAAAACTGACAGGCTGGATAAGATGAAAAGTAAAACAGCATAAACAGTATACAGCAGGACGGTTCATAATCGTTCTGCTGTTTTTTTTAATTTTCTTGTATATATTTAATATCAAAAATTTTAAAAAAAAGGAGATTAAAACAATGAAAGAAAACATGATTAAAAAAGGATTTAGAGTAATGGACAAAATTGATGGTAATTACTATGTAATTACTAATGTAAGAAATGGAGAAGGATATGCTGAAAAAGAATGCGTTAACCCTGAAACAAAGGAGGAATATCTTGATGCGACACAGCAGGCAGTTATTAATAAAGATAATTGTATTGCCTTCAGATTTGTTGGCGATGCATTAGCCCCGGAAGTGCCTGTGGGCTTTTCTGTAAAAGATGGAATTTTGTTAGATAATAATAATAACCCAGTTTGTGAGCAGGGCGAAATTTTTGTTAATAAGATTCTTGCGTTACAGCCTAATAAGCTGCTGTTAAGTGCAATTTACGAAGGTAGAAAAGGAATTTATACTTACAATACGCGTAAAGATAGATTTATTTACGTTTGCAGTGGAGAACCGATTTATATCTGTGATTGTGAAAATGAAGATTATGCTGTTTTATTAGCATTTTCAGAAAAAATCACAGAAACAATAACAGATGAAAACGGAAAGGATAAAAAAATTGAAAAGCTTATGGATTCCCGAATTGTGACGATAGATGCAAATGGAAATGTAGAATCTAAAAAGTTAAACGTGCCTATTTTAGAAGTGCGTAAAGTTAATAAAAAGAAAGGCTTATTTGCTGTTATAAGCAAAACAACAACAGATGCGGAAGGTTATTTATCTCCTGCGGAGAAATATTATACATATGTAAAAAACTTCTTTCATTCTGGAGAAGGAGTAAGATTTTTTACAGAATGTTATCTGGATATAATAACAGAGTCAGTGAAAGGATATGTTGTTAAAACACAGAATGAATGCTTAGTTTATAATAATGAAAATGATGCTAAATATGCTGTTAATTATAACAAGGATATCAAGAAGAAACTCAAAGGGTTTGATTATATTGTCAATGTGACAGATTCAGCTACAGGAGTAAGAATGACTTTTGCAAACGAGAACTATGAAATTAAAACTGTAATGCAGGAAATCACTCCAGACAGAGGTATCATAACTTACGTTGAATAAAATTTTTTAATAAGGGCTGCATATGCAGTCCTTATTTTTTTTGCCCAGACCAGGTAATTTTCTTTCATGTTTTTCTTATAAAAATAAAAAAAGGAGAATTAAAAATTATGAGTAGTAAATTTAAAGATGTTAAGATTGGACCATTAACCCAAAAAGTACTTAATGAAGGAGTGTATACTTGCGAGCATAATCATCCTGGCGGGTCTTTGTTTGATGCTGTGGATAATGTAGATAATTACATTAAAGCAGCTGTTGCAGCAGGATATAAAAACTTTGCTGTAACAGATCATGCATCATTTAGTGCCATGCAGACAGCAATTGATGCGGCAGCTGAAATTAATAAAAAAGCGGGAGAAAATACCATCAATATTATTTATGGTGTTGAAGCATATATTGAAGTGCCGCCATTCACAATTAAAGAAAAAACAGGACATTTGATTATGTTAGCTGTAAATGAACGAGGGAAGCATATTGTTGACAAACTTATTTCAAATGCCGGGCAAAAAAGAAATGGAAAGCCTGTAATATCATTTGATGAATTAAATTCAGTACAGTTTAATGGCGATGTAATAGCGACAAGTGCCTGTATATCCGGACCTTGCGCAATACAGTTGCTTGCAAATGATATTTTTAAAAATCAGGTACAGAAAGAAATGCAGATACTTGAAAAAGAAGACACAGATGAAGATGGAAATACTGTAAAATATTGTGTTTCTCCAGATGATGAATATTATTTATCACAAAAAAAAGCAGTTGAAATAGCAAAGAAGAAATTAAATGAATGCATAAGTATTCGTGATAGCACAGTATTAAAAGAAGAATTAAAAACGTTAAGAGCAAATGTAAGGACATTAAAAAAGAAGGGAGAAGATTATTCAGAAGATGAAAAAAAAATAAAAGAAATACAGGAAAAGCAAAAACAGGCAAAAGAAAATGCCGGGAAACTAAAGAATGTGTTTAATGAAGAGAATAAAAAGCTAAAAGAACTGCAGGTAAAAGTAGATAAGTATTTATTACACAAAGAAAAAATTAATGAATATTTATCAGCAATAAAATCTGATGAAATTTTATATGCTGCAGCAACTGAAACGGCTATTTTCTACGACAAACTGTTTGGAAAAGGTAATTTCTTTTTGGAAATCCAATATCACGGTTTTGAAAATGAAAAGGAAGTATACACAAAACTGTGCAAAATAGCAGAAGAAAATGATATTCCTTTAGTTGCAGCAAACGATGCACATATGGCGGATAATACTAAAAGAAGCATTGATATGCGTAATGTAGCAAGGTATTTGAGATTCACAACTGTATCTGAAACAGAAGCAGACAATGAATTGTATATTAAAAATCCATATGAACTTGCGCAGGCGTTGAGTGCGGTATATCCGGATGTTGCAGTTGCGGAAAGTCTGAGTAATTTAAACGTCATTGGGAACAGATGTAAGTACATGCCTAAAAAAGTAAATCATTACCCTGTATTTAAAAAGGGTATTGATGCTAATGCTTTATTAAGGGAAGAGGCTATTAAAGGCATTGACTGGCGGTATCCTAATGGTACAGGCTGGGATGAAGAACATCAAAAACGTATGGAGTATGAACTTAATGTAATTATTCAGATGGGATATGCAGATTATCATTTAATCGTTAAAGATTTCCTTGAATATGCAAGAATTATCGGTAAAATTCCTGTAGATAAGCTAAAAGAAGTCCCATTGACAATTGAGGGGGCTAAAAAATATGTGCAGGAACATGGATATGATACAGGCGTAGGAATTGGTATCGGACGTGGTTCCGGTGCGGGTTCATTAGTTACGTATCTACTTGGAATTACAGGAATTGATCCATTCAAGTACAATCTTATTTTTGAACGTTTCCTTAATCCGGAAAGAATCAGTATGCCTGATATTGATTCTGACTTTGCATTAGGAGTACGTGAAAAAACAATTGAGTATGTACGCAGTAAATATGGCGAATCTGCAGTTGTCGGCATTTTAACAGAAGGACGTGAACAGGCAAAAGGTGCTATCCGTGATGCTGCAAGATATTTAGGCAAAAAGCTGTATGATGATGATTCCGTATTTCTTGCAAAAGGAACCGCAATGCGTAAAAGCGTGCCTGCTGAAACTACAAATTTTAAAGATTTGGTAAATTCAGAAAATAAGACTCTGTATGAATTTTTAAAAAGTGAGTTTGCGGGTGATAAGGATGCATTAAACATCTTAGAAATTGCATTACACTGTGAAGGAATGCTTACATCGTATGGGCAACATGCTGCAGGTGTAATTATTTATGACGAAGATGATATTACTGATTATATTCCTGTCCGAAACGGTAATTTAGATATGCGCGTTACTGAAATGGACATGATCCAGTGTGAAGCCGATGGACTGCTTAAAATGGATTTCTTGGGGCTTAAAACACTATCAATTGTAACCGATGCTGTACGCATGATTGAAGCTGATACAGGAGAAAAGATTGATGTAGAAAACATCCCTCTGGAAGATGACGAAGCTGATAAGGTGTACAGGAATGTCTATGCAAAAGGAAAAACCCGGAATGTATTCCAGTTTGAATCCAGTGGAATGCAGAATTATTTAAAACAATTATTTTCATAATATTTTTCAATCCCCTGCAAAATTAATTGCAGGGGATTTTTCTTATATATTTTGTATAAATGATAAAAAAAGGAGATATTATACTATGAATGAAAACAAAAAAGCAGGAATTGAAAATATTATAGCAATGAATGCATTGTACCGTCCTGGTCCTAAAAAATTTATTCCACAGTTTATTGAAAATTATAAACATCCGGAAAAAATTAAATACATCTGCCCACAATTAAAACCTATATTGGAACCTACTTATGGCATTATTGTGTACCAGGAGCAGGTCATGCAGATTGTGCGTGACCTTGCAGGATATACGTGGGGCAGGAGCGATTTAATTCGCCGTGCAATGTCAAAAAAACATCAGGAAGAACTGGATGCTGAAAGACCAATTTTTGTTTATGGAAATGAAAATACCAGAAAAGAAGGCGAAACATTAGTACCCGGCTGTGTAAAAAATGGAATTTCGGAAGCTGCAGCAAATGAAATATGGGATTCTATGATTGATTTTGCGAAATATGCTTTCAATAAATCCCATGCAGCAGCTTATTCTGTGACGTCATTCTGGACAGCATATTTGAAATATTACTACACTTCATATTTTATTGCCAGTGTAATAAACTACACTGATAAAATTGAAGAAATTGCAGATGATGTTGCAGATGCAAAAGACTTTGGAGTCAATGTACTTCCTCCGAATGTAAATAAGTCTGAGGTATTATGTCGTGCAGACAAAAACAATATTTATTTTGGATTATCTAAAATATTAAATATCGGAGAATCAGTAAGTAAAAAAATTGTGAATGAAAGGAATGTGAATGGAGAGTATACGGATATAATTGATTTTATTTACCGGACAGGTGTTGGTTTAGGAGTATATACTTCTTTGGTAAAAGCAGGAGCATTTGACTGTATGGGATATACGCGGAAGCAGATTTCATATAATAGTTTTGCGATAAAGGATATTTTTAATATCATTGATAAAATTAAAGAAAAAGAAAAATTTATTAATAATGCAAAAAAAATTATGGAATTTGTGGAAGAATATGATAATGTAGATGAATTAAAAATACGAATAAAAGAAGAAAGTCTGACATTTAATATTGCTTCTAAAAAAGCCCCTACCCAGATATCTATGCAAAGACGTATCGAAACAGCTAAAGAAACTATAAATACGTATTTCGAGGATTTAAAAGACATTGATATTAAGGAATTTAATGTTGATGATGATATTCTTGAAAATTTGCAAAGTGAAAAAGAAGTTTTAGGTATTTATCTGTCGGGGCATCCGATTGATGAATATAATGTGTTGTCTGATCCAATTAATACGATTACGGAAGATGTAACAACAGAGAAAACTGCTATTTCCGGATTTATTAAAGATTTTAAAGTTTTTAATACGAAAAACGGAAAGAAAATGGCTGCATTTAATCTTGAGGATAAAACAGGAACTGTAAATGCAATCTGTTTTCCTGATTCATATTTAAAAAATATGGATTTATTAAAAAACGACACTCCTGTATGTTGTTATGGCAGATTACAGGAAGATGAATATAATAGTACAGAGGAGAATACGGCATATCAGTTAGTTGTATCAGAAGTTATATTGCTGCATAAAAATCAAAAAGCATACCGGATTATTTGTAAAATATCTGAACTTAACCAAAAAATTGAAGATATAAAAGAGTATCTGACAGATGATTATGGTGATGAGCTTTACTGGCTTGATGAAACAACTGGACTTATGTCAAAAGTAAATAAAAACTTAGTTCAGGAAACGGTAATGCAGCATAAACTGGAAAGGTTATAAGGATGAAAGGGTAGTAATAACTGCCCTTTTTTTATGTCTAATTATTTTTATAAATTCTGTCATATTACTGTTGTAACAATAAATTCACAAAAAAAAAGTAAAGGATGGAAATTTATGGATAATCAAAAAAATATTCCAAAGCAAATAAAATTAAATAAGTACATACGAATGACAAAAAACTATTTAAAAGGATTTTCCCCCGTATTTATTATGTTTGGTTTAACCTGTATAGCTACACTTATCGGACTGGTGTCAAGTAGTATGGGAGAAAAAATTGATTACGGAAAATATATACTTGTATCACAAGTTTTAACAGCAGTATTTGTATTTGTGTCATGTTTTGTATTTATTAGAATTTCATTCCCGCAGATTGAAGCCGAAACTAAAATAGCAAAGAATATGCTGTTTGATAAATATTTAGTATTGTTTTTTGCCACAACTGCTATTTGTATGCAGGGATTAGCTTCATTGTTTTCATTGCAACCACAGAAGAATTTACAGAGCGGGGCAAACGGGGCAGAAATTGAAACAATCGGAGTTATTGTGTTTTTTACAATATTTATTGTTCCTATGTATGAAGAACTGATATTCAGATATTTTTCATACACTTACTTTTACAGAGCTGTAAATAACAAAAACGTAGCAAATATATCGCAAAGTGTATTATTCGCTGTATGTCATTTAAGTACAAATCCCGTAGAAATATGCTTATATTTTGCGTGTGGTGTAATACTTGGAAAACTGTATGAAAGATATGGTATCAAAACTTCATATATGTATCACTGTTTGTTTAATGCAGCTGCACTTGTCCCGGTAACACAGATATTAGGAACAAGGTTAACACTGAAAATAGTTTTAATAGTGTATGTTGTATATATAGCTTTGATTGTAAAGAAAAATAAGAAAGGATAAAAAGATGATTAAAAAAGAAAATATAAAAACAGTACTTGATATATTAAATACTCCTACCACAGATATTTATGAATGGTATATGACTTATTATAAAAAAGAAATTCCGTATATCAACAATATCGGCTTACAGGAAGTCGGAGATTTAATCACCGAAGTAGGAAATTATTTTGTATATTTTTCAACACTTCATGCTCAGCTTAATACGATGGTACAGGAAGCTAAAGCAAGAAAATTAGGTGCGGAAAGTTATAAAAATATTATGATACGCCGGGATATTTTAGGAACGTTCGCAGAAGAATGCAAATTTACGTATACGGCAATTAGCCGGATATGCACTATGCGGATTGAAGGAAATAAAGAGTTGGAAATGTTAAGTCATTAATAATATAAGAAAAGAGGAAAAATTATGGAAAATACAGCAACAGTAGTGAAGACAAATTATTCATATCTTCCGGTAGATAGTGTTAATGTATACTTAAATAGTATTGCAGGATATGCTCCTGTAATGCCAAAAGAAGAGTTAAATAAGTTATTTAAACGGATGGAAGAGCATCCGGAGGAAAGTAAGGAGATTACAAATAAGATTATCGAAGGAAATATGCGGCTTGTAATTAATATTGCCAAAAATACTAAAATCGTCCAGGTTACACAGTCTTATACATTTGATGATATTTGTCAATGTGGAATGATAGGGCTGTTTAATGCAATTAAATATTATGATTATAAACTTGGATACTCGTTTGCTACTTATGCAGGGCATTGGATTATTCAGAGCATCCGCCGGGAAACATTAAATTTTGACAGTATGATACGTGTTCCTGTTCATATAAATGAAAAAATGTATTTTGTACGTAATGTTTATAAAAAGAAAAAAGAAGAATTAGGCAGGAACCCTATATTAACAGAGTACCTTCCGGAAATTAAGGAGAAGTATCCGGCAATAACAGAAAGTGAAATTAATGAATTTAACAATATGTATAGTCTTTTTTCACTTGATGTTCCAATAGATACAGAAGATAATGATGCAACGCTTGGAAGTTTTATTACAGCGAAAGAACATACGGAAGATGCAGCTATTGGTAAACACACATCAGATTGGTTATGGGAAAAAATCAAAAGTTTTGTAACAGACAGAGAATATTTTATTTTACAGAAACGCATGGGATATGATGGGGAATACCCGATGACACTGGCAGAGATAGGGGAAGAACTTGAGATTTCCAGAGAAAGAGTAAGACAGATTGAACAGATGGCGCTTAGAAAAATCAAAATAAAGTTAAAGAAAGAAAATATTATATGTAAAAATGATATTTTGTAAGAAAGGAGATTGCGTATGAAGCTTAATTTTAAAGAAAAAATAAATAAATATCTGCCGGATAAGAAAGCGAAAGTTATGGCGGCAGGTTTTTTGGGATGCCTTGTAATATCTGTTATAGGAATGATTAGTATTAAAATTATTAATTCTAATAAGCCACTTACAGCTGATGAATTGCTGACTAAGTATATAGAAAATCAAAAACAGGATATTCCATCGAAACAGGAAATGACTGCCGATATTATGACAGATGCAGGAAAAATTTCATTGGCATTAAATAATGAAAGAGATTCAGATACAACACATATGTATGTTAATTATGTGCAGCCTGTGCAAAAAAGTACTGAAATATATGCTGATAAAGTGGACCGGCAGACAGGTGTATACTTAAAGGCAGGGGAAAGTAAATGGCTGTTTGAATTAAAACCTAAACAGTCTGCTGTAGACGATCCCAGGACAGAATATATTGAAGTATCACAAAATACTGGAATCAGCAAGAGTGCATTTACTGATTTTGTAAAACAGGATACATCAGATATAGACAATACAATTCTTTGTACTGCACAGATACAGGGATATACGATGCTTGATTTTTTGGAAAATAATTATCAGGCATTATATATAAATTATGATTCATTTGCTTCATATTTCGCTAAATACAATGAAAATATTACGTTAAATTGTTTTATGTATTTTGATAAATCTACTAATAAGTTATCACAAATACGATTCAAAGCAGAAGAGGATGCATTTAAAGAAGCGAATAATGTCAGCACAGGAATTATGATAAAGTCACTTGATATAATGCTTAAAAATATTAATTATGATGAAAGCAATATATATGTATCAGAAAATATAGAAAAAAATACAACTACTGTTAAAACAATACAATCAGATGATTTATATTCGATACAGGCGGCATACAAAAATATTAACTTTAAATACATTTTTGAACAGTCTGTAGATGTCCCTGCAGATAAATTATCAGAATATCCGGATGCAAAGGCTTATACAGACAGTAATAATAAGGTTAAATACCGGTATACTCAATATGTGTTAAGTGATAATGCGTATGAAATTGAAAATGGAATTATACTTGACCCCGAAGTAAAACAGGAAGATGTAAATGGGTTTACTGTGAATTATATGCAGACAGCAGAAACGACAGAAGATGTGTATTACATAATTACAGACGAGTTACTGGCACAGCTTAATATAAAAAATATTTCCATTTTATCAGAAAACAAAAAGATGGCAGTTTATAAAACAGATTTTTATAAAATTATTGCCAATACAGGAACAAAATAGCAGATATAGTAAAAAGCCGTTCTATTTTTATTGAATAGAGCGGTTTTTTTATTTTTCTTATATATTCTATGTATAAAATTAAAGAAAGGAGATTCATTTATGAATGAATTAACAAAAATTCTTTCGGAATTTAAAGAAAGAAGGCTTTATGTTTCTTTTTTTGATTTCGCTGAGTGTGAGTTATTACATATTAGCGAAATTAATGAAAACATAATAAAATTAGTTACTTGCCGAGAACCGACAAAATGTTTAACAACCGGGGAAGCATGTGATATAACTCCGTCTTTAGGCATTGATGCAAAAAAAATTGACATGGAAGTAGTCGAACTTATTAAGGAAGGACGAATTACTTCTATAATAAATTGGAATGGCAGAATTATATATCTGCAGGATACTGCTCGTCCTATGATTGCACAAAAATGTAAAATCACAGGAAGCGTTCTGTATGACAATAACTTATTGGCAGATATTATACTGCAGGCAGGAATGTCTAAATACCGTCCCACCGGAAAAACCAATATTAACTATCCAATAGCAGTAATTGATAAATATGAAAGGGCGTTGGTCCTTACCGGAATTTTATCAAAAATGCCGGAAGATGCAAATACATTTTTTGCACCGGAGAAAAGATATGCTCTTTCCGATGTTGCTATTGATAAAAATGGCATTAAGGCTGTTTTTGATATCGAAGAGTGCAAAGGATTTGTTATCTCAATGATAGATATCTACTCAGATATCGGTAAAGGTATCGGAAAGAGAATAGGTATTCGCCCAACAGGAACTAAAATTCCTGTTCCTCTTTATGAAGTAAAAGGTGACGAAAGGGAGGAATATTTAGAAAAAGTGCATGATCTTATATCGAATAAGGGGAACACACTTATTACAGAGCCAATGGCATTTTTAAGAAGCAACAAAGGATTCGATTCTATTGGCAAGAAGCGAATTAAACAGTATTTTAAGTCTGCTGACTTAAAGGTGCCGGAAAAGGAGTTTTTTATGAAAGTGTTGGCAGTACCTACCCAGATCGGAAGTATTAATCGTAGCATTGATATAGAATTTCTGGGGGCATTAGGAAATGCTTTTAAAAAATCAGTAACAATTAATAATAATAATTAAAAAAAAAAGGAGATAAAGCTATGAGAAATTATTTAGGATTTGAAAAAATCACAAACGAGGAAGAAAGAGAAGTAGAAAGAAACGGAGAGGTACTCAACGAAATGATTACAACTTCAAAAACAGTTTTAGTTGGAAGGGTAAAGGCAGTAAGAACCGGAACAACAAAGGCTGGTCGCCCATATGGGCAGATTATTTTGTCTTCCGGTGCAGAAAAGTACGATATTACCGCTGACGGAATTATTAAATCTGAATGTGAAAGAGAGGAAGACGGTACTCCGAAGCCGATTTTTGTTAATTTCTACAATTCAATGAAGGCAAGAGGAAATAAGGCATATGATGATTTTTTAAGATTAACAACAGCAAGTGAAGAAGGGAAATCCCCTGTTGTGCGTGAAAACAGCATTGTCATGCTTAAATGTACACAGCAGGTTATAACTTATCCTGATGATTCAAATTTTGTATCATATCTTGCGATAAAAATGTATATAAATGGAATTTGTGAATTACAGGAAAATGATGTACCTTGTGCATATTTGTTGATGGGAACAGCAATTCTTACCCAGAAACAGGGGGATTACAGATTAAGTATTCCTACAACTATGCAGAATCCTATTACAGGCGCATGGGATGTAAAGACATACATTAACTGTATTCCTGCAACAGAAGATGGAAAATTTACAAACGAAATGGTAAAATCTCTGGCAAAGCATGGAGATAAGTTTACCAGAACTGTACTTGTTTCTGATGAAGCGAAATATAATTTGGAAACATCAGACCCATTAAATCCGGAAGCAGCTTTCACTTTCAAATCCTGGATGACAATTCCGGAGTTTGAAGAAGGGGAGCTTAAAAACGGTAATGGGGACATTGTCGTTGTTGATTAATGCTTTTGTATACACAGTCTATAATATTTATAGGCTGTGTATTTTTTTATTATTCACTTTGTAATTATATTCTGTTAAAGATTAAATGTCTGTCGAATAATCTCAACAGATTCTTTGTATGCGTGTTCATGGCATTTCTGCGCAATATATACAGAAGAATCTTTTGAAATTTGTTTTGCAACTTCTGCATTTTTTTCACATTTTTTAGCTGCTGAAAGTATTTTACTAATAGCCGCCTGCAGATTATCCTTGTCTGATGTTACATAATGCGGTGCCTGCTTCATAAATCCTGCGATAATCTGCTGTTCCTGTTTCTTTTCAACACAACTGCATAGTTCATCTATAGTGATATTATATTTTTGCAATAATTCATACAAAGCTAACAATAAATTAGTACTATCCTGCATAATAGTAGATTCACTAGGCTGCACCATACACAAGTCGTGAATAAATGCAGAACTTGATTTTACGAAATTAGTTTCAAAATTTGTCATAAAATTTTCACCTTTCCTTTATTTCTTATTCATTTACCTGCCAGCCGCTATCTTTAGCTTTTTTAGCAATGTATTCAAGGATTTTCTGTTTACATGGGTCATCATCTTTGATGCGTTCCTGTACACATAACTGAATAAAGCCTCTGCTGGTTACTGTATTGATGTCAAATAATTCTGCCACAGTACGTCCTGAAAACATTCCTGTGTGTACAACGGAATCATCATCTGCTACAAAATTATCCGGATCAACGTCATTTTCAATCTGATTTACCTTAGTTTTATTATCGTTTTTCTTAGCAGTATTATCGGCTGTTTTATCTGCAAAAGGCAGTTCGCTTTCTGAATTTTCCTGTGCAGGTAATGATTCGTCTATAGGATTGCCAAAAATATCTGTTTCGCCTGTATATGTAACCTGTGCAGAAGTTATAGGCGTAGAAATATTATTTTGTGTTTCTTTTTTATCCTGGATTACGGTCTGTGATGATTTCTCATCAGATTCAGTAGTATTTCCTGTTTTTTCATTAGCTTTTTTTTCTGCTCCTGCTTCTTTAATTGGTGGTGTTGATGTTAAATTACGTATAAAAGTAGTATTTTTCTTCTGTTTAACTGGCTGTACAGTAATATTGGATGTGTTAGAAGATTTTTCAATCTGCGTTGCGGCATTTACAGGAACAGGAGTTATTTCATCATCTGTATAAGTGTCCATTGGCAGCTGCAGATATGCCCTGATACCGGCAGATAATGCTCTGTTATATGCCATCGTTTTAGGATGCTGTCTTGAGATTACATTATTTAGAGAGCCTGGTGTTGCTTCACCAATGAATGTAGAGCAATATCCATTACTGTCTTTTAATGTCCATTCAACAGAAACATAAGTAATATTTCCTGCATCGTTAATACGTACATCAGAAGAAATAGAATCAGTAATACCTAATAAATCTTTTACTGATTCAAATACATATTTAAGGGATGTTGCCGTAATAATCATTTTTCCATTATGTTGTGCAGGATAAACCTCAAGACTTATATCTTTTTGTAATTTTGCTGAATAAAATTTTTTAATTGTTGTCTGTAATTCGTTCATATTTTTACCTCACTGTTTATTTTTAAAAGTCTTTGTACTATATATATACTTTATTTTGAGATTTTTTTTCGACACAAAAAATATTTTTTATTTTTTTATCTGTGTCAGATTCTGATTGTAGATTCTGTCATATTTATTATAGATTTAATAAAACAAAAGAAAGGACTGGAAAAATATGGTTGACTATATTATTTATACAGATGGCGGCTGCAGATACAATCCTGGCGGTCCGGGCGGAATTGGCGCAGTTATTATTAATGCTGAGACAGGGGAAATTAAAGAAATAAGCAGAGGATATGCAAATACTACGAATAACCGCATGGAAATTATGGCAGTAATTGCAGCTTTATCTGAAATCGAAAAAGGGAAAAATATTGATATATATTCAGATTCACAATATGTAGTAAATACTGCAAAGGGATTATACAATGTCAAACAAAATGATGATTTGTGGGATAATTTATTTTTGTTATTAATGGATAGAAATGTAGATTTCCGGTGGGTTAAGGGACATGATGGGAATAAATATAATGAAAGGTGTGATGCTTTAGCAACTATTGCCATGGATGGAAATAAGCTTCTTTCAGATAAAGGATTTAAAGGAATAAAAAAGAAAGACACTGGTGCAATGGGCATAAATGTAAGTGTGCCAGAAGAAATTAATATCCCTCAGTATATATACAAAGGAGAATTAAATTGCAGAAAGTATATTGGAAACATTAATAAGAAACCGCATTTAACATTTAGGGATTTTACACAGCTAAAAACAGGCGGAATTGACGGAGTATCAAGGATGTCATTTCAGACATTAACAAGGCTTTTTCCACAGTCAGTACTTACTACAATAGGTATATATTTTACAAGTAGTGCCGATGTTGTTACGGTTTTGCGGTGGTATTACAGAGGATTAAATCTTGATAAAGCAATCAGAAAACGATTGGTAGATAAGGAAATCATGAGTAACGCAGTAAGAAAACGATATTAGAAATTTTTTTTCTGATGTCATATATAAATAACAAAGGTCAGATGCCATAACAGACAGATACATAAGTGTAAGATACTTAAAGGCAATGTAAGATAAAAGTAACAGCAAGCTGATTTAGAAAGGAGTAGAAAAATGAAAAATGAAGAAAGGATTAAAAAAGGTAGTTATGTATATTATATGGATATTATTCGTTTGTTTTTCAATATATTGATTTTTATTTGTTGTTGTATAGCAGAGGACTTTATTACTAGGGGTCCTTTAAGTATAAGAGTTATTATTTTAACTCTTTTAAATGGAGTAGTTTCTTGCTTACTTATACATATAAATTATAAAGTTTGTGCTTTTGTTGATAGTAAGAGAAAAGGGAAGGAGAAATAATATAAAATGATACATAATTTATCAAAGATGTTTATGGACTATGGAGATTCTAATTGGACAATAGGTATATTAATAGGACTCTTTGTGATTATAATAGGGGTTATCTTGTGGCTAATAGGTTTAGTGAAAGAATTTTATAATCAAGAATCTCTAACTATTTCTATATCAGGAATGATAACGATTGTTATTGGAGTTTTAATTATAATTTTGCCAGTAATAGGCTGCGCCCATGATAAAGAACAGAATATACAGACTGCTATTAGAAAAGAATATGAAGATGCTTCTTTTGATAAGCTGGATGATAAGTTTATAAGCGATAATATAACATATAGTTATGATGTTAAAAATAGAAAAATAATAGTATATCCGTTAATAGATAATGCAAATATTAAGATTATTGAGTGATTTTCACCTTTCAAAGGAATATACGCTTATGCACTACTTATATATAAGGAATTATACAGTATATATCGCATATAGGTGGTAAAAAATTTCTTATACATCTTGAATTTGCTTCAAAGATTGGATAGAAATTGATGATGATTTGGCAATAACCATAATTGGCTAAGAAAGGAGTTTGTGTACATTTCCACTAAATATTTTAAACAAGCTGCAGTATTTTTTACTCTGTCATATTACCTGTAACAAACAATAGAAATGGAGGTCATAGTTTATGTTACAGATTAATACACAATACATTACAGACGTAGCAGAACTTGCGAAATTTGAGGAAACCAATCATACTGATGCTTTTGAGTACCTGCCATTGTCAAAAGGACTGACTTATATGGAGTTAGCAAAAGGGCGAGTTGTAAGCTTTATTGCAATAAGATTGACAGCAAATCCGGATAATCCGGGTGAAGCTGTTGAAAATGACTTGCTTAATAATGTCATAACAGCCAGTATGAAAATTATGTCAGTTCTTAACAGAGTGTCATCAGAATTTGCAGATACATTGGAATTTTTAAGTATATCTTATAAAGTTCCTGCAATGAAAACAGAGGGAGCTGTTGTAAATGCACTAGTTTTGACGAAAGATGGTGAGGAATTACTTGAGTATGTACAAAAACAGCTTGCTGTAAAAATAAAAGAAGGATTAGGCATTACAGATGTTTCAGAAACAGAAAATTCAGATGAAGCAAAAGATGATGAATCAGCTGATATAATTGATGTAGTGGAAGATGACGAAGAAATAATTTCAGAAGATGAAATACCTGTTTATACTGCTGATGTAACAGATATAGATGAAGATGCAGATGAGGAAACATCTGATGAAAATAGAAATAAGGAATCTGCCGAAAAAGATAATTTTAAACTTACGGATGAATTATTGACAAATACTGGAAAAACCTATACAGATATACGCAGGGTAATAGATGAAACTGATTTAACTGAACCTTATCTGAATAAGATTGACGAATATATTCCGGAAAGTGATATAGCCGAATTAGAAAATCCTGTTCCTTTATATGAAATGCATGAAGAAGATTATGGGGTTAAAACGACTGCATCAGCAAAAAAAATTCAGACCTGTTTTGAGAAAACCATAAATTATTTTATGGAAAATGAGAACCTTGCAATGCGACGGACTTTAGTTGGAGAAAAAGAAGAAAAGGATTTCTTAGGTGATGTAAGAATGTATGTTGATAAATACCTTAATCTGCCGGAAGAAGATAAGGATATGTTTATGGCTAAATGCCAAAGAGCGTTTTTTTCGTATTATATTTTAACTCCTGCGATACAGGACAAGGATATTACGGATATAAGGGTACTTGCTGCAGATAATATTAATGTGAAGATAAAAGGAAAACATTATAAAGTTGATGGGCTGGAATTCATTAATACAGCTGACTTTAACAGATTTATCGAAGCCCTTGTAATAAGAAACCGGGTAAGTACTGAATATCCTATTATTGTGTTTACGGACAAAGATTTTGATGAAGATTACATACTACGTTTTAATCTGTGCCTGCCTGCAATTAATTCAGCAGAGGGTGCATATCTGCATATCCGAAAAGTTCCAAAAGAAAAGATTACTGTAAAAGATTTGATTGATGCCGGTATGTTCGGGAAAAAGGAAGCAGCTTATATACTTGATAAGGTCATTAATGCGAAAGGCATTATATTTTCTGGACCATCTGCGTCCGGTAAAACAACAGCAATGAATGCGTTTTTGGATTATATTCCAAAAGAAAAGTCTGTATTATGTATACAGGAATCAGAAGAATTGTTTTCAAAAGTGCATCCAAATGTGTATTTCCAGCGCATGGTAAAAGACCGAAGAGGACGTACAGTTATCGGGCTTTCAGAACTGGGTCAGAATGGGCTTTTATGTGATTCACAATATTTTATTATTGGCGAATGCAAGGGAGCAGAAGTAAGGGACTTGCTTAGGGCATCTAACACAGGACATAAATGCTGGTGTTCTGTTCATGCGGAGAATACAAGGGAAACTATCCCAAGGCTTGCAGATTATGTCAAGTATGGAAGTGATTATACTTTTACGGAAGCGGTAAGAATGTTAAAGGACTTAGAGGTAATTATTTATATTGAAAATTTTAAAATAATGGAAATTACTGAAATTGCAGGATATGATGAAGAAAAAAAATGCATCATTTACAGATCAGTTTACGTGAGAGAAGAGCCACTCACTAATACCCACAGGCGGGAGTATCCCAAAGTTTGTGTAAACCTCCAAACTGATGTAAGATAAAATTACT
>OGGW01000254.1_pt1 | contig 54428 bp, 34 predicted proteins | sample 1571291 | NCBI WGS metagenome assembly OGGW01 (sample SAMEA2582028, study PRJEB24529) | metagenome | biome: Human gut stool | place: China | collected 2011 | reverse complement strand
AATAAAGCCGAGATAAATAATCCCGGAAGTCCCCATTCTATGAGGAGTTGTATCGCTGAGTCTATAAAAGCGTCCATATATTGAATGCGAATAAAAGGGTGAGACTGACTAAGGAAATGATGAAAAATACATTCGAACTTTTGCTGTTGGTCAGTACAAAAAAGTGTCCTATCAGAATACTGTTGCTAATCATAAGCAATGGCAACAGGTCATTGCAATAATTCGGTTGGATGGCTATCAGCAGGAAGAGGAAGATGGTCAAGTCTATCAGGAATTGCAGATAGGCGCGTGTGCGTATCTTATCTTCAAATCCCGCAGCGATGCAATGAACCGCACTGACAATAAACAGCACAAGCAGATATCCTAATATCGCCAGTTCCCAAGACTGAAGGGTCTGTAGGTGGAAAGCTTCTCCGAAAGTTGACAGCTCGATAAAAGGACGGTAGAACAGGTCCATCTCATTGTAGAAGAATGCGTGTCCGAACAGAAACCAGTAAGGCAACATCCAGCCGAGCAGTGCCCCGCAGAAACTGCGTAGGGTGAGGGATTGGAAACGATAAGCCTCAAGTATCCAAAGTATCGAGAAAACAGTAAGTTGGGGAAAAATGATACTTCCCATTCCGATAAAGAGGAAGGAATAAAAAAGGTAACCCGCCGCGTGTGATTGCTGGTAGCTTCTGAACAGGAAATAGATGGATATCAGAGAAGCCAAAGCGGCAATATCTCCCGCATATAGCAGATGCATCTCCGGACAGACGGTGACAAACAGGAAGTAAATGGCTGTCTGCATGGAAGCCCTCATACGGATAATGCCGAACTGATTGTTCAGTTCTATTAAGAAATAGCCGATAATGGCGTAGATTAGAAAGCTGACGATCCGTTCCGCCCAGCCCGGAAGCAGGAAGCTCTGTATGGATTGCCAGAAGAAAGGCTGGTTGCCCTGTGTGGGGATGGATGCGAGTTGGGGAAATAAAAAGGAGGTCGACACCCAGCAAAGAGTGCAGATAAGGGTAACGGCAGGCAGGGTGAACCGTCCTGCCGTTACTTGATTCTGTAACCTTTTATTTCTCATTCGTCTGTTATAAATCGAATCCGATATCGCGGCGGAAGTACTTCTTGTCGAAGTTGATCATATCCGCCACCTTATAGCTCTGCGCCAATGCTTCTTCTTTGGTTGCACCGTAAGAGCAAACGGCGATGACACGTCCTCCGTTTGTCACTACCTGTCCGTCTTTCATTGCTGTTCCGGCATGGAAGATGATACTGTCCGTAGCGGCAGCTTGTTCCAGTCCGCTGATGGGGAATCCTTTTTCGTAGGCTTCCGGGTATCCGCCACTGACGAGAATGACACAACCGGCTGAACGTGGATCCATAACCAATGTCTTTTCGTTCAGATTGCCTGCGGCAGTGCCTTCAAGCAGTTCGACGAGATCACTTTGGATACGGAGCATGACGCTTTCTGTTTCCGGATCGCCCATACGGACGTTGTATTCGATAACCATCGGCTCGCCTTTTACGTTGATAAGTCCGAGGAAGATGAAACCTTTGTAGGTGATGTTTTCTTCTTTCAGTCCGTTGATCGTCGGTTCGATAATACGTGTGCGTACTTTCTCCATGAACACTTCATCGGCGAACGGAACGGGGGTTACACTACCCATACCGCCTGTATTCAGTCCTTTATCGCCTTCGCCGATACGTTTGTAGTCTTTGGCAACGGGGAGGACCTTATAGTTTTCTCCATCTGTCAGTACGAACACGGAGCACTCGATACCACTTAGGAATTCTTCGATGACAACAGTTGCAGATGCAGAGCCGAACATACCACCGAGCATTTCTTTCAGTTCTTTCTTCGCTTCATCCAAAGTAGGAAGGATAAGAACGCCTTTTCCGGCACAAAGTCCGTCGGCTTTCAGTACGTAAGGAGCTTCCAGTGTTTCGAGGAAGGCCAGACCTTCTTCGATGTTGGCGGAAGTAATGCTCTTATAACGGGCTGTCGGGATATGATGACGCATCATAAAGCCTTTTGCAAATTCCTTGCTTCCTTCCAGCTGTGCTCCCTGTGCGGAAGGACCGATAACAGCAATATGTTTTAACTCCGGACGATTCTGGAAATAGTCATAGATTCCTTCTACCAACGGATCTTCGGGACCTACTACTACCATTTCGATGTTTTCTTTCAAGGCGAAAGTACTGATAGCGTCAAAATCAGTTGCTTTGATATTGACATTCTCGCCTACGGCAGTTGTTCCGGCATTACCCGGTGCAATGTATAGTTTTTCAACTTTCGGACTTTGGGCTATTTTCCATGCAAGTGCATGTTCGCGGCCGCCCGAGCCTAGTAATAATATCTTCATAATGAGTTGGTATTATAGATGTTCTTCAAAATATCGGGTAATTTTCTCGTGCAGATGTACGCGGTCACGGCCCATTACGTTGTGTTTATGGCACGGGTAAATGAACAGGTCGGGATAAGTGCGTGCGTCTACGCAGGCTTTCATGAACGATAGGGTGTGCTGCGGCACACAGGTGTCATCATGATCATCGTGAATGATCAACAGATGGCCTTTCAACTGTCCGGCTAAGTTCTTCAAATTACACTCCTTGTAGCCTTCCGGATTCGTTTCGGGTGTATCCATATAGCGTTCGCCGTACATTATTTCGTAGTACCCCCAGTCTATCACAGGACCTCCGGCAACACCTACTTTGAATATTTCCGGATAGCGGAGAAGCAGGGCAGTAGTCATGTGTCCTCCGAAACTCCATCCATGTACGCCGATACGCTCACTGTCCACGTAAGGCAGGGATTTCAGATATTCTATACTTTTTACTTGGTCTTTGCCTTCTTCCACACCGAGACGACGGAAAGTGGCGTTCTCAAATGCCAGTCCACGGTTACTGCTGCCACGATTGTCGATGGTGAACATGATATAACCTTTATTTGCCATATAAGTATCCCATCCGCGTGCACCGTTCTGCCATCCTCCGGTGACACATTGTGCATGAGGACCTCCGTAAACATAGACGATAACCGGGTATTTCTTGCTTGAATCGAAGTCTGCCGGTTTCATGATTCGGAAATGCAGGTCGGTAGTGCCATCGGCTGCTTTGATTGTTCCGGTTTCGATACTTGGCATTTGGTAGCCTTCGTAAGGACTTTTGGCGGTTAGCAGATTGACGGTTTCTTTGAACTTCTTTGTGTCTACCAGATTGATAATGCGGGGTTGGTCTTTGGTCGAATAACGGTCGATAAGATATGTGCCGGACGCATTGAGCAGTCCGTTATGTTCGCTTTCTTGAGAGGTGCTGAACGGCTGACTCATCTTTCCGTTGCCGGTGTTAACGGCGAAATGTCCGCTCTTCAACCCCTCTATGGCAGTGAAGATGATATCTTTGCGTTTGGTATTGAATCCCAGAATCTCACTTACCAACCAATCTCCTTTAGTTAGTTGTTTTACCTTACAGTATTGACGGTATGTGCCACCGTTGGCAGAAGTATGTGTTTCGGGATATATCTTGGTGCGTGTATCGAAGAGATAAAGGTGGTTGTAGCCATCCCGCTGACTTTGGTAGATGAACTTGGTGTCATCCCATGGCAAGAATACGATTGGATTTTGCGGTTCGACGTATTTGGGATGTGTCTCTTCATATAAAGTTTGCATCAGCTCACCTGTCTCTGCATTATATTGGCAGAGTTTGGCATGGTTCTGATCGCGGTTTACCTCTATGAGATAAAGACTTTTTTCGTCCGGCGCCCAACTGATATTGGTGAAATAACGATTGGTGGGATCGCCTGTATTCAAGTAAATGCTTTTATCGGTAGAAGGGTTATAAATACCGACTTGTACCTTGTGGCTGGTCATTCCGGCCATCGGATAACGTATGTTATTTACTTCTCCTACACGTGCTGTGATGTCTACAAGAGGATATTGAGTCACCATACTTTCGTCCATGCGGTAGAAAGCGAGCAAATTGCCTTTCGGACTCCAAAAGGTTCCTTTGTTGATACCGAATTCATTGCGGTGCACAGATTGTCCGCAAACGATACCTTCGGGTTCGTTGGTGATTCGTCGTCCGTTGACATACAGGTTATTTTTTACGGTATAGGCGAGATTCTTATTGATAGCATAGTCATAGTTGGCAGATGGTTCTTTGGGCAGGTCATCTCTGCCGATAACTTCTCCCTTCTTCCAATTGTAAACAGCATAGCGGACGTTTCTAGGCAGCAATACTTCCGTTTTGTCATCCCAAAGAAACCGGAGGTCGTAAAGATGAGATAGCTTTGGGTATCCGGCAGATGCCAGTGCTTTGTTTATTTGTTCACGGGTGAACAGGACTTCTTCTTTTCCTGTTTGGGGTTGAATCGAATAAAGAGTGTCGATGCCCGGTTTGATGCATTCGTTACCCCACCATTGCAGTCCGTACAGGTTTTCTGCATAGAGGTAACTCTCGCCGCCCGGAATCAGTTCTTCCAGCGTCGGCTTTTTGGTTTCTTGTGCCATAACATTGAATCCGATTGGTAGTGCCAACAATAACAGAATAGCTCTTTTTCCAATTTTACTCATTGCTCTTTTCTTTATTATTTGTTTTAAATCCTTCTATTTTTACTCTGTCCAAAGGAGTCTGCTTTGATTGGATAATTGCACTTATTTTTGCAAAGGCATTAAATAGGTCGTCAAATTGTTTTTCGTAACTTTCTCTATCAGAAGTAATATCTTCTTCGAGATATTCGATGCGTTGTTTTAATTCTTCCAATTCTTTTTGAGGAACATTAGATAGAAGATATTGGCGCATACGTACAAAAGCGCGAATAATATTGATATTCACTTCCACAGCGGTCTTGGATTTGAGGACGCTAGATAACATGACTATACCATATTCAGTAAATGCAAATGGAAGATATTTGATGTTATGTCCTTGTCCAGTTTTCAAGGTCGCAATTTGCGACCTTGAAAACTGGACTTCTTCTTTTGTTAGCTCGAACATAAACTCAGCAGGAAAGCGCTCGATATTACGACGCACTTGTTCTTTGAGACGTTTAGTCTCAACTCCATACATTTCTGCTAAATCAAAGTCAAGCATAACCTTTTGCCCTCTGATTTCGTATATTTTGTTTTCTATAATGGCTATATCATCCATTTTTGACTGGTTCCGATTTTCGGTTGAACATTAGAACTATGATGTAAACTTGAAGTTCCAAATTGGAATTTCAAGTTTTTAATTAATTATTAACTAGTGAATTATGGAGCGAATAAGTGCCCAAGGTTGAAACAACTTATTCCTCTTCCTTCTTCGGAATTCTCGGCTCCCGGTTCCCCCTAAATTCTCTTGGTCCTCTCGAATCTCTTCCTTCACGGAATTCTCCGCGTGGTTTTCTATCTCTGTCACCACCTTTGAAATCACCACCTTCTTTACGTGGCTTGTATTCTCCCTCTCTGCGAGGTCTGGACTCACCTTCTCTGCGTGGCTTAAATTCTTTTCTTTCTCTGAATCTTGGAGTCTGTTCAGTTTCACCTTCTTTCTTCTCTTCACCCTCTTCCTGGCTCTTGAACTCTTTGTATTTTCCGTCAAAAATCTCATATTTGCGGAACTCACACTCTAATGGTCCATTGAACAAAGGAACCTTCTGGCTTGCCTTCAAACCAATCTGGTCGAAACACTCTTCCCGATAAGAAAGCACCCATGCTTCGTTTCCTACAAACGCATGTTTCAGACGTTCGCCGATCATTTGATAGAGACCGAGCAAATCATTTGTAGAAATACGTTCTCCATAAGGAGGATTGGTAATGATGATTGATTTCTCTTTTGGCTGTTCAAACTGTTGGAACGGTTGGAGTTTCAGCACGACGTCTTTCGACACACCGGCAGCTTTTATATTGTGAGTTGCAATCTCATTCGCTTTCGGATTGTTATCATACCCATAAATCTTATGAGCAAATTCACGCTCCTGGCTGTCGTCATTGTAAATCTCATCGAACATATCCGCATCGAAATCCACCCATTTCTCGAAAGCAAATCCTTTACGGAATACTCCCGGTGCAATATTCTTTGCAATCAGTGCCGCTTCGATAGGAATAGTGCCCGAACCGCACATCGGGTCAATCAGGTCGCATTCTCCACGCCATCCGGTCATCAGAATCATGCCGGCAGCCAACACCTCATTCAACGGAGCCTCTACCGCTTCCTGGCGATAACCGCGACGGTGCAGTGATTCTCCTGAAGAGTCCAAAGACAAAGTGCAAGTAGTCTGTGCAATGTGAATATTCAGCAGTACGTCCGGATTGTTGATGCGGACAGACGGGCGTTTCCCGGTTTTCTCGCGGAAGTAATCCACAATCGCATCCTTTACCTTATATGAAACGAACTTTGAATGGCGGAATTCTTCGCTGAACACTACCGCATCAATGGCAAATGTCTTGTTTACATCAAGATATTCTTCCCATGGAATGGTTTGTATCTGATTATAAACCTCGTCTGCATCTTTAGCAGTGAAGTTTTTAATTGGTTTCAGAATGCGGATAGCAGTACGAAGGCAGAAATTTGCTTTATACATCATACGTTTATCTCCACTGAATGAAACCATTCGACGGCCTATTTGAATGTCGTTGGCTCCTAGTGTTGTCAGTTCCTCTGCAAGTATCTCTTCCAGTCCTTGGAAGGTCTTGGCTATCATCTCGAATTGTTCGCTCATATATAGTTATTTGATATTATTTTTTTGCTTTGGTTTGTACGATTCTTGCTCCGGCAGGCACGTTCTCCGTTACCCAGATGTTACCTCCTACAGTTGCATCGTGCCCGATAGTGATTCTTCCCAAGATAGTGGCGTTGGAATAAACAATAACATTGTCCTCCAGAATAGGGTGGCGGGGAATCCCTTTGATAGGCTTTCCGTCAGCATCCAACGGGAAACTTTTGGCCCCCAAAGTAACACCTTGGTATAGTTTGACATTATTACCGATAATACTGGTTGCACCGATTACGACACCCGTACCGTGGTCGATAGTGAAGTAACTGCCTATTTTAGCTGCCGGATGGATATCAATCCCTGTTTCGCTATGCGCCATTTCTGTGATGATACGGGGAATTAAAGGCACTCCGAGTTCCAGCAATTCGTGTGCTATCCGATAATTGCTGATAGCTTTAATAGCCGGATAGCAGAAGATTACCTCTCCATAGCTTTCGGCGGCAGGGTCACCGTTATAGGCAGCTTCCACATCTGTTGCCAGTATTTTCCTCATGGTGGGCAGTTTGCTGATAAACTTAGCGGCAAGGCGGGCTGCTTCTTCCCGTTTGGAGTCGGAGCAGACGTTGCATTTTCCTTCTATGGAAGTACTAAAACACAATCCGGCCAGAATTTGCTCTGCGAGCAGATCAAATAGTTTCTCAACGTTTACACCAATGTGATAATTGATAGTCCGGCTGTTAATGGTCGAATTTCCGTAATAACCGGGAAATAGAATAGAGCGTGAGAGCTCGATAATTTCATACAAGACTTTAGCAGAAGGCAGTGGTTCGCCATCTTTGTGTTGATGAAACAGTCCTTTGTAAGATTCGCTTTCCGATAGCTCATCGACTGCCTGTGTCAGAATGTGGGTGAAGTTCAGTGGACTCATTAGGTCAGTTACTCATATTTATATGGGTACAAAGGTATTAAAAAAATAATAAGATTGATTGGGATTCAGGATAAATAATGTATTTTCACGTGGAACATCCGATTATATAATGTGAAATGCCACTTCTTCACCAGAAGCGGCATTCCTTGCTATTAGAATATTAGAATGAGAGAGAGTTTTGTTACATATTTGTATTATCCATCGTAACGGTCATTTCGGGAACCAATACGTAGGCTTGCTTTTTAGTGTTCCATTTATAGTAATTGGTAGTGACGGTTTTACCTTCGTAAATATAGTTGATTCGTAAATCTTTTTGCCATTCATCCTTGTCACTGTCCCATCTCAAAGCTTCACTTTCAACCATCCGTTTGCTATCATCGTACTTATAATTGTACTTCATGTAGTTAGTAAGGGTGCTTCCGTCCATTTTGTAAACAGTTTGTCCTATTGTCATACCATTTTCTTCTACCGGATTGTAGATCAGTTGACCATCATTGCTGCGCGCAGAAGTGGCAAGTGATGCAACCAGAAGAACTACTGATACAACGAACATCTTTAAAAATACTTTGGCTTTCATGGCTATTTAAGTTTTTGGGTTATTCTTTCATTTTTCTATAACTGCATCTGTTTTACGCTGCGAAATTACATATTAATTTGGTATTTATGCAATATTGAGGATGAAATATTATCAAAATGTCAGATTCGTGCGCTAGTATTGACTTGCTTTTTGGCAATATTGGTGACAAAAAAATATCCGGCAGTCAATCTGCCGGATATAGAATGAATCACTTCGTTGAAAAAGTGTTCCTTTTTCTTGCTTTCTGGTTGTCAGGTTAAATAATGTTATTACTTAATCCTGTTGCAATTTTGCCGGTATGCGCTGTGGCGGTGCAAGATGCATTATCGGTTTTAATGTGCTTCGAGCCAGTTCTTTCCCCATCCGCAATCCGCTTTTAAGGGAACGTGCATACGGTATGCTTTTTCCATTTCTTCGATAACGATTTCTTCTACCCGTTCTTTCTCATCAATGGGGACACTGAAATTTAATTCGTCATGTACTTGCAGAATCATTTTGGCTTTTATCCCTTCTGCCCGGAATCGTTGGTAAATACGTGCCATAGCCACCTTGATAATATCAGCCGCGCTTCCTTGAATAGGAGCATTGATGGCGTTTCGTTCCGCATATCCGCGTACGACTGCATTCCGGGAGTTGATATCCGGTAAGAAACGTTTCCGGTGGAAAATCGTTTCCACATATCCTTTCTCTTGAGCCACCCGGATACTCTGATCCATGTAGGCCTTTACTCCGGGATAGGTTTCAAAGTAACCGTCGATTAATTCTTTGGCTTCTTTTCGTTCTACATTCATCCGTTCGGCAAGTCCGAAAACGGATATACCATATATAATACCGAAATTGGCGGTTTTTGCTTTGCGGCGCATATCAGAATCCACATCCTTCAGATCAGTCTTATAAATCTTAGCGGCTGTTGCAGCGTGGATGTCATGATTACTGAGGAAGGCGTCGATCATATTCTTATCCTCACTGAGATGTGCCATAATCCGTAGCTCGATCTGTGAATAGTCGGCGGAAAAGAAAAGACAACCTTCATCCGGAATAAATGCTTTACGGATCTCTTTTCCGTTCTCGTCGCGTATGGGGATATTCTGTAAGTTCGGATTGCTTGAGCTGAGACGTCCTGTAGCGGTGACAGTCTGATTGAAAGAGGTATGTACCCTTCCCGTACGTGGATTGATAAGTTGGGGGAGTGCGTCGATATACGTTCCCAGTAACTTCTTCAGTCCGCGGTGTTCCAGAATTTTCTCCACCACCGGATGTTTGTGGCGAAGACTTTCGAGAACCTCTTCCGAAGTGACATATTGCCCTGTCTTTGTCTTTTTGGCTTTTTCTACAATCTTCAGCTTATCAAACAGAACTTCACCGACCTGTTTCGGCGAAGCGATATTGAAAGTCTCGCCTGCCAGATCATAAATCTCTTTTTCGATGCGTTCCATCTGTTCTGTAAAATGAGCGGACGACTGTTTCAATGCTTCCGTATCCAATAACACTCCGTTTCTTTCTATATTGACCAATACCGGGACGAGAGGCATTTCGATATCATAGAACAAACGTTCGGCGCCATTCTCTTTCAATTCCTTCTCCAGTACGTTTTTCAATTTCAGCGTTACGTCTGCATCTTCGCAAGCGTAGCGGTAAACATCCTTCGGAGCAAGGTCGCGCATATTCTTCTGGTTTTTACCTTTCGGCCCTATCAACTCATCGATATGAATCGTCTGATAATGCAAATAGATTTCTGCCAGATAATCCATCCCGTGACGAAGTTCCGGTTGAAGAACATAGTGAGCAATCATTGTGTCGAAGAGCGGGCCTTTTACTTCCACTCCATAATTTTGGAGAACAATCATATCGTACTTGATATTTTGCCCCACTTTCAGCGAACTTTCGTTTTCGAATACCGGTCGAAACTCATTGACGATTTTTAACGCTTCTTCTTGGTTTGCGGGAACCGGGACATAAAATGCTTCATTTTCGGCAATGGAGAAACTCATTCCGACCAATTCTGCATCCATCGGTTCCGTTCCGGTGGTTTCCGTATCTAACGAGAGAATTTTAGATGTAAGTAACTTTTGAATAATTTCCTTTCTTTTCTCTTCTGTATCAATGAGTTGATAGTCACAACAGAGCGATTCTAACGTCTCTAGATTCGATTTTTTGGCTTCACTCGGCTCGTTGCCCGTGAAATTTGCAAATAAATCGCCTTGTATCCCTTCACTTTTTTCGGGAAAGAGTGGGAGAGGAGCGGAAGTCTCTTTTTTAAGTACCCGGTCGATAAGTGTTCTAAATTCCAGTTCCTCAAAGATGGAGCGAAGCGCCTCTTCGTCCGGTTGCTCGCGAACGAGCGCATCCATCTCAAGTTGGATAGGTACATCGATTTTGATAGTTGCCAGGAATTTAGAGAATGTTATCATCTCCCGGTTCGTTTCCACTTTTGTCTTTAATGCTCCTTTCAGTTGGTCGGTATGCTCCAATAGGTTCTCGATACTTCCGAATTCGGCAATCAGTTTCTGAGCGGTCTTTTCGCCTACGCCGGGACAGCCGGGGATATTATCCGAAGAGTCGCCCATCAGACCGAGCATATCAATCACTTGTGCCGGAGACTTAATATCGAACTTGGCTTTCACTTCTTCCACTCCCATTATCTCAAAGCCTCCCGTATGTTTGGGACGGTACATGAATACCTTGTCACTTACCAATTGTCCGTAATCCTTATCAGGTGTCATCATATAAGTAGTGATGCCTTGACGACCGGCTTCGGTAGCAAGTGTTCCTATCACGTCATCGGCTTCGTAACCGGCAACCTCCAGAATAGGAATGCGATAAGCACGGATAATATCCTTTATAATAGGTACGGATAATCGGATTGCTTCCGGAGTTTCTTCGCGTTGTGCTTTATATTGTTCGAAAGCTTCGTGGCGGAAGGTAGGCCCCGAAGGGTCGAAAGCCACTCCTATATGCGTCGGGTTCTCTTTTTTCAGCACCTCTTCTAGGGTATTCACAAAGCCTAGTATGGCTGAAGTATTGAATCCTTTGGAGTTGATTCTGGGGTTTTTGATAAAGGCGTAGTATGCACGGTATATCAGTGCATAAGCGTCTAAAAGAAATAATTTATTATCTGAATCCATAGATTTAATTAATTTTTCATGGTAAAAATACAAAAAAATACCGTATTAAGCGTTTTATTATTACTTTTGTGCTCAAATTGTGTAGTAAATGGACAGTATATCACTTATCAGAACTCCGATTGAAGCGGAACTGGAGGCTTTCAAGAAACTTTTTGATAGTTCTCTTTCCAGTTCGAATGCATTGCTCGACAGTGTCGTATCCCATATACGGCAGAGGAATGGTAAGATGATGCGTCCTATTCTTGTCTTGTTGGTGGCACGTCTTTACGATGCCGTCCGTCCTTCTACCCTTCATGCGGCTGTTTCGCTGGAACTGCTTCATACAGCCAGTTTGGTGCATGACGATGTGGTGGATGAGAGTACCGAACGTCGTGGTCAGCTTTCCGTGAATGCCATCTTTAATAATAAGGTAGCCGTGTTGACGGGAGATTATTTGCTTGCCACTAGTTTGGTTCACGCCGAGCAAACGAAAAGCCATCCTATCATTCGACTGGTTTCTTTGCTGGGGCAGGATCTTGCCGACGGTGAATTGCTTCAACTTTCGAATGTAAGTAATCATAGTTTCTCGGAATCCGTTTATTTTGATGTAATCCGTAAGAAAACCGCTGCTCTTTTTGCTGCCTGCACGAAGGCTGCCGCCCTCTCGGTAGATGCAAATGAGGAAGAAGCCGAATTCGCCCGTTTACTAGGGGAGTATATTGGTATTTGCTTCCAGATTAAAGATGATATTTTTGACTACTTTGATAGTAAGGAGATTGGTAAGCCGACAGGTAATGATATGCTCGAAGGCAAGTTGACCTTACCGGCTCTCTATGTGCTGAACAATACGAAGGACGATGCTGCCCGGGAGATTGCGATCAAGGTGAAAGACGGTACGGCTACCCCTGACGAAATAGCCCGTTTGATCGCGTTTATCAAAGAAAGCGGAGGTATCGAATATGCAATTCAAACCATGAATTTGTATAAAGAGAAAGCTCTAGGATTATTGGCCTCTTTGCCGGATTCGGATGTATGTACAGCTCTCCGGGCCTATCTGAATTACGTGGTGGACCGCGAAAAATGATTACTTTCGATATTTATCCAACCGGGAATAACAAGACAAAAATCGATCCCAATCTTCTATCTTTTCTGATTTCATAGCTTTGCCTATTAGGAAGCTTTTATCTATTTCTTCCGGTGTATGGAGTACATCAGCGCATAATGTATTGGCCTGTTCTATGTATCTCCAGGCTTCTTCTTTTGTAATATATCCGCTTCCTAAAGCACTGCGAACCAATCCTACGAGCAGCCCCATATCCCATCCGACAATTCCTCTTTCCAAATCATTTATCCATATAATAGGGTCTCTTCTTTCCTCTGTGTACTTCACGAAATTGTATAGATTCTTTCCTTGCCGGACAAAGCGGTCTATTCCGAAAAAGCGTTTGCGAATGATTTCTTCGAACTCATGTATATTGCTTGCTGAAAGCAGGTAAGGAAGCATGATTTGATAGGAGACCCTATCGCCCTCATTGATCAGAAATTGGAATAATCCGGTGACGGCTTCGGTATCGTTACAATAAAATTTCTCTAACAACAAATCGGATAATTTTTGCGGGTGCATTCCGGTTTCTATGGAATTAAGATAAAATCCTTCCAATGCGGCTTCCATATAGCCGATGCGTAATCCCTTTTTCCTCTCGGTTTTGAGGAACAGGTTTAGAGGGTTATGATTGAATCGTAAGGTTCTCGTGTATACATCCATCCTATACTTTCATTCAGATTTATGAAAAGCGTGAGAACTGTTGCAATGTATCCTCCTGAGGCTTCGGCAAGCCGTTATGATAATACAAGCAACAGTCCCACGCTCCGTTCGATATATAACAAAAGTATATACATGAAGGTGCGTGAGACCCGTTTGCTTATTACCTTCATAACTTTGAATTTTGCCGAATTCCAGGAAGTTGGTAATAAATGAAACGTTCTCTAATATAACTGGTTAGCTATATTTTCATCGCTAAATCGTTTACAAAGATAAGGAATTTTTGAATTGTAGGATAACGAACTTTAGTTTTTCTTAATATAAAAAGTGCCGCGTCGGCTTCCGTAAAGGCGGGAGCCAGCGCGGCGGGGCATATTTGATTGCTAATGTAGCCTTAGGGGGTTAGAAGAATTTGATTTCTTCGCCTTTGATATCCGAAAGGAGGAGATTGGCCAGACGGCTGGTACCCAAGCGGAACAGCTGGTTGTTGAGCCATTCCTCGCCCAGTACTTCCTTGACGATGGTGTAATAAACAACTGCGTCGTTGACCGTATTGATGCCTCCTGCCGGTTTGAAGCCGACTTTATTTCCTGTTTTCTGATAGTATTCCTTGATGGCTTCACACATCACATACGCAGCTTCTGGAGTGGCGGCAGGCTGTTGCTTGCCGGTGGACGTTTTGATGAAATCCGCACCCGAATACATGGATAGGATGGAGGCTTTCTTGATGTTGGAAGCACTCTTCAAGGCTCCTGTTTCGAGGATTACTTTCAGATGATGTTCTTTGCACACTTCCTTCAACTCCACTATTTCTTCGCACATTCCTTCGTAGTCTCCGCTCAAGAACTTGCCTATGGAGATGACGATGTCTATTTCATCGGCACCGTCTGTGATTGCCAATGCAGTTTCTGCTACTTTTACTTCGATGAAAGTCTGAGATGAAGGGAAACCTCCTGATACACAGGCGATATTGACTCCGTCTACCTCCAACGTATTCTTGACGATAGCGGCAAAATTAGGATATACGCAGATTGCCGCTACATTCTTCAGATCAGGGTATTCATCGTCAAACTGATTGACTTTTTCGGTGAAATGCATTACGCTCTCATCGCTATCTGTGCTGTTCAGTGTAGTCAGGTCGATACAGTTGAACAGGAACTTCTTAACGTCTTCCGTATTGTTTTCCGGAACTTTCTTCTCGATCAGTTCGGCTACGCGAGCTTGGATGTCCGCATCGTTCAGATTGGTGTTATACTTTGCCAGTGCGGCATCATACTTGCTAGGCTGTGAGTTATTCTCTTCCATGATCTTTCAGTTTTGGGTTGTTGATATGTCTTTTATTATCTCGTTTCGTTTTCTTGTCTATACTCTTTTGCAACGCGTCGGTGATATCTACACCTGTCTGGTTGGCAATGCAGAGAAGCACCCATAATACGTCTGCTATTTCTTCATCAAGGTTGTCTTTTTCTCCCTCTTTGAAGGATTGGTCGCCATATTTTCGAGCCATAACCCGTGCTAGTTCTCCGACTTCTTCGGTCAGGACTGCCATGTTGGTCAACTCGCTAAAGTAGCGGACGCCGTATGTCTTCACCCATTGGTCTACTTGTTTTTGAGCTTCTTCCAGAGTCATTTCTTTAGTGCTTAGGGGTTAATAATTGTGATTAATAGGGTTGTTACTGATGGTTAGTCAGTCTGTTATTCTTTGTTCTTGGTATCTATACATATAGTAACAGGGCCGTCGTTTAAAAGTTCGACTTTCATATCCGCCCCGAAAGTACCTGTACCGATTGCCTTGCCCAATGCGCTGCTCAGATCTTTGCAGAACTGCTCGTAAAGCGGAATGGATACATCCGGCTTTGCAGCTTTGATGTAGGAGGGGCGGTTCCCTTTCTTGGTGGAAGCGTGTAAAGTGAACTGGCTGATGACCAGAATCTCGCCTCCGTCTTCCAGAATAGACTTATTCATTACTCCATTTTCATCGTCGAAAATACGCAGATTTACTATCTTTTTGCAGAGCCAGTCAATGTCCTCCTGACCGTCGGCTTCCTCGATACCGACTAAAATCAGCATTCCTTTTCCGATGGCAGACTTGCAGTTTCCGTCAATAGTGACTGATGCATGGCTTACCCGTTGTATAACAATTCGCATTACTCTTCTTTTATTTCATGATTATGAAAGGCAAATTTACAAAATTAAGAAGAGAAAACGGTGTATTGGGAAGAAAATATTATAATCCTTCTTTGACTATTTTTGCTTTGGCTTCTCCGACAACGACGGCAATATCCTCTAATGAGGCCTCTTTGATTCGTTTTACGCTCTTGAACTCTTTTAGAAGAGCCGTTTTGGTCTTTTCTCCAACCCCTTTGATGGTATCCAGCGCAGATGCCACTTGCCGTTTGCTGCGTTTATCGCGATGGAAACTGATTGCAAAGCGGTGTACTTCATCCTGAATCTGTGTCAGTAGACGGAAGAGCGGGCTATGCTGCTTGATACCGATTGTTTGCGGTGGAAAGCCGAATAGGAGTTCCGATGTACGGTGGCGGTTGTCTTTTGCCAGTCCGGCAATAGGAATATTGAGACGTAATTCATCCTCAATAACTTCTCTGACGACCTCCATTTGCCCTTTTCCACCATCAGTGATGATCAGGTCGGGTAGAGGAGCGTTTTCTTCAATAGCACGCTGATAACGCCTTCTGACGACTTCTTTCATCGAAGCGTAGTCATCCGGGCCTACGACGGTCTTTATATTATATTTCCGGTAATCCTTTTTCGATGGTTTGGCTTTTTTAAATACGACGCAGGCTGCCACTGCGTCAGAACCTTGTATGTTCGAGTTATCGAAACATTCAATCTGCAATGGAGGCCTTTCCAAATGCAATTCTTGTTGTATCTCTTTCATCAAACGCATGCTCCTCTGCTCCGGATTCAGCTTTTCCGCCTGTTTCAGGCGGTCGGCCTTGTATTGCTTCACGTTTAAGATGGAAAGTTCCAATAGCTTCTTCTTATCTCCCCGTTGGGGAACGGTGAAAACGACATTATTCAGCTCCATATCAAGCTCAAAAGGAACGATAATCTCTCTCGACTGACTCTTGTAACGCTCTCGCATCTCGATAATGCCCAGCGTCAGAAGTTCTTCTTTTGATTCATTCAGCTTCTTCTTATATTCGAAAGTGAAAGCCTGGTTGATAGCTCCGTTGGTGATATGGAGGTAATTGATGAAGGCCGAATTGGTTTCATCTTCTTCGATAGAAAAGACATCTATATTATGAAGGACAGAGCTGACCACTTCCGACTTCGAACGATAGTTTTCTATTAAAAGATACTTCTCTTTTATTTTCTGTGCCTCCTCAAACTTCATCTCACCTGCCAATGTCTGCATTTTCTCCAGCAGCATACGGCTTACTTCTTGCGTATTTCCCTTGAGAATCTCTTTGATTTCATCGATATTCTTGAGGTATTCTTCCTGTGATTGCAGCCCGATGCATGGTCCGGCGCATTTCTTGATATGATATTCCAGGCAAACATTGAATTTGCCTGCCCGAATGTTCTCCGGGCTTAAGTTTAAATTGCAAGTCCGCAAAGGATATAGATGCTTTATTAAGTCCAATACCGCATACATCGAGGGGATATGACTATACGGACCATAATAGGAAGAACCGTTTCTTATTATCTTTCTCGTTTTGAAAACTCGGGGAAAATACTCGTTTTGTACGCAAATAGAAGGATAAGTCTTGTCATCCTTCAATAAAACGTTGTAACGGGGTTTGTATTTCTTTATCAGATTATTTTCCAGAAGGAGAGCGTCCTCTTCCGTGTTGACTACAATGTAGCGAATATCCACGATTTTGCTGACCAACACCCGTGTCTTTCCGGGTTCGTGTTCTTTACTGAAATAGGAGTAGACCCTTTTCTTTAAATTTTTAGCCTTTCCAACGTATATAATCGTTCCTTCCGAATTCAGGTATTGATAAATACCCGGCTTTTCGGGAAGATTGGCTACGATTCCTTTCAGATATTCATTGAACTTCGCTTCCATACGTATGCTTATTCTCATTCTTTGGGTTTCATCACACAGAGGACGCGGAGTATTATAGCGTCAGTACGGATTCTACCTCTACATCATCGCCGAATACGGCTTTCCCGTTCAGGTCTTTCAACTCGATGATGAAGTTTACATATACTTTTTTAGGCTTTAGCATTTTCACAAGTTCACAAGCAGCTTTCATTGTTCCTCCTGTTGCCAGCAGATCGTCGTGTATCAGAACTACATCGTTCTCGTCCAGTGCATCTTTATGAATCTGCACGGTATCTTTTCCGTATTCCTTGTCATAACTAGCCTCAAGTGTTTCGGCCGGAAGCTTGCCTGGCTTGCGGATAGGGACAAAGCCGGCATTCAGACGGGTTGCCAGAATAGGCCCCATGATGAAACCTCTTGATTCTATGCCTATAACTTTTGTGATACCTTTGTCCTTATACATATCGAACATGACATCCGACAATTCCTGCAAACACCACGGGTCTTTGAATAATGTCGTAACATCATAAAACAAGATTCCGGGAATGGGGAAATCTGGTATTTCCCGAATACTTTTGATTAGCGTTTCTTTGCTCATAATCATTGATTTATATCGTTTCTTTAAATGTTTTGTTTCACGTGAAACGTTGCGCATTATCATCGTCCCGAAAGCACCAGCAATACATTGATGTCGCTTGGAGATACTCCCGGTATTCTGCTTGCTTGGGCAATTGTTTCCGGATCTATCTTTACCAGCTTTTGGCGGGCTTCGGTAGATAGCGACTGAATGGAAGCATAATCAAACTTCCCTTTAATTTTTATACTTTCCAATCGTGCCAGCTTTTCTGCTATCATCCGTTCTCTGTCAATGTATCCTTGATACTTGATTAAGATTTCAGCAGCTTCGAGAATTTCTTCTTTTCGGCCTTCATCGGAACTTGTCGCTTTTTCCAATTCCCGTTGGAATGCCGGAATATGCTCTGATATGTTTTCAATCGTCACTTGCGGACGATTCAGTATTTCTATCAACTTGCATCCTTGACGCAGGGGAGTGGTTCCTATCTTTTCGAGTGCATCATTGATTAATGCAGGTTTCATCGAATAGTTTTGTGCGAAGGAAACGATTTGCTCCACTGCTTCCTTTTTGCTTTTCATTAATTGATAACGATCTTCTTTGGCCAGGCCAAGCTGATAGGCTCTTTCGGTGAGTCGCATATCTGCGTCATCCATTCGGAGCAAGATCCGATATTCTGCCCGTGAGGTGAACATCCGATAAGGTTCATCTACACCTTTTGTTACCAGATCATCGATCAATACGCCTATATATGCTTCGTCACGTGCTAATGTGAATGCTTCGCCACCATGACAATTGATATGTGCGTTGATTCCGGCTATTAATCCTTGTCCTCCGGCTTCTTCATATCCGGTAGTACCATTCACCTGTCCGGCAAAGAATAAATTTTTGATAATCTTCGATTCCAACGTATGTTTCAATTGTGTCGGGTCGAAGTAGTCATATTCGATGGCATATCCCGGACGGTAGATCACCAAATCTTTGAATGCCGGAATTTGTTTTAGCGCTGCGATCTGTATGTCCATCGGAAGCGAGGAAGAAAATCCGTTCAAGTATAATTCTTGGGTGGTTTCACCTTCTGGTTCCAGGAACAACTGATGCTGGTTCTTGTCGGGGAAAGTAACGATCTTGGTTTCGATACTCGGACAATAACGTGGACCGATACTCTGAATCTGTCCGTTGAATAGAGGGGAATCCGGCAAACCCTCGCGTAGAATGCGATGTACTTCCTCATTCGTATAGCAGGTCCAGCATTGAAGTTGTTTCAAATGCCGTACGCTTGTGTTCATAAATGAAAACTTATGGAAGTCACATTCTCCATCCTGTGTTTCCATCTGATCAAAATGAACGCTGCGTGCATCTATTCGTACCGGAGTTCCGGTTTTCATTCTACCGTATGTGATCCCGTGACGGGCGATGGATTCGGTCAGTTGGTAAGAAGCCGGTTCGGCCATTCTTCCTCCCGGCAACTTATGACGTCCGACGTGCATAAGTCCGTTGAGGAAAGTTCCTGCGGTTAGTACGACACACTTCGCTTTGAAGGTAACTCCCCAAACTGTAACAAGGCCGGTCACCTCTCCGTTCTCCACCAGAAGTTCGCAGACGGTATCTTGCCAGATATGAAGATTGGGTGTGTTCTCCAGTTTTTCCCGCCAGGACCAGATAAACTTGGCGCGGTCACATTGAGCGCGCGGACTCCACATGGCAGGACCTTTTGACCGGTTTAAGATTCGGAATTGGATGGCCGTCTCGTCCGTAACCAATCCCATCTGTCCACCCAGTGCATCTATTTCACGTACAATTTGTCCTTTGGCGATTCCTCCTACTGCCGGGTTGCAACTCATCTGTCCAATCTTGTTCATGTCCATTGTGATGAGACAAGTCTTTGAACCTAAATTAGCGGCAGCGGCTGCCGCTTCGCAACCGGCATGTCCGGCACCAATTACAATTACGTCGTACTTAAAATCCATTCCTATCTTATTTATTATCTAACGCTGCAAAGTTACAGAAAAGTTGCGAGAGTTGTATCTTTAAGCTGTTTTTGCTTCCGAAAAATCGGGGAGAGGGACGGGCGGATTGAAAAAAACGCCGTGATTTCGGGTTATGAACATACAGTTTGTTCAAAAAATAAAGTTGTTCTTGCTGCTTTGGTGGTTTACTTTCTACTAAAAAGTAAGAATTTTGCCTCTATATGTTCTCGTATGCTTTCTTTTTGCTACTTCGGGAATTGCCAGAATTTTGAAGAAACTAGACCGTTTTTCACCCGAACTCTTGACATAAGTCAAAAAAATAAGTTCAAATATATTTTTTAATAAAATGTCTCTTGTCATTTTCCAAAACAGCTATACCTTTGCATCGTAGTTGTGAAACTACTTAAATTTTTAGGTATTAGAAAAAGAAAAATTAAAAGGTAAAAAATTAGAAGGTATTAGTTTATAAATTTAAGGTATTAGATTTTTTAGATTGTTTTTTAGGAAAAAGTTTGTTTTGATTAGGTATTGGTAAAAGAGTAGTTTTTAGGTAACAAGTAAATGAAAGATGAAGAAAAGAAGAATCCCATTAATGGGGATTCTTTAAGGTGGAGCGGAATGATTCGCTCTTTTTTTATGCCCGTTTGTGTCATTAGCAGTACTATTTCATAGATGAATACTCTGTAGTCTTATCCTGGATTGGCGCTCTTTTCAGATTATAAAAGCGACATTCCATTCGTTCCACTCTAGTGGATAGAACCGTTCACTGGAGTAGACGGAACTGTTCACTAGAGTACAATGATCTGTTCACTGGAGTGCAACGGTTTGGATGCGCGATAGATAATGCGGGGAGTATGGCTTGATAAAGCGCTCTTGAATGCTTCCTTGCATATAAATGTCTGTTGGTTGTGGGCTGAAGTACTGTTGGACAAAGAAGAAAAGAAGCTCGCGTTTGTCATGAGAGGAAAGAGCATGAGAGATCCTGTAAAAGGATATGAGAGATCTCGTGAAAAGTATGAGAGATGCGGAACTTTAAAATCATCTCTCATTATATAAGCGTCTGATCATAAGTTGTTTACCTTCCTTTTATGAGAGATATGAGAGATGAAAATGAAAAATTAGTTTTAGTATGCCTGCTTTTATTTTCTATTTTGTAGCTTGGTTAAGCCTGCGTTTCTGAAAAAAACAATATATTTGCATTCGTAAATATCGCAAAAGTAAGTAGTTACAGCGTTTTTGATGAATTCTGTTTTCTTTTTTCGCAGGTAATGTGACAGTATGAAGGATAAAATTGACGCCATAGTAGCGGGAGTCAACCGAAAGGATGAAAAAATATGGGGCGATTTCTATGATCGTTTTTATGCCGCTCTATGTGTGTATGTTTCCAAGATATTGCCGGTGCCCGATGCGGTGGAAGATTTGGTTCAGGAGGTTTTTATTTCTATCTGGGAAGGTAAGCGTACTTTCTCTGATATCAAGGAACTCGCCAATTATCTTTATCGTGCCTGCTATAATAACACCTTATTATATATACGCAATAATCAGATCCATGATACTATTTTAAGTTCTCTTGCTGAGGGAGAAGGTGTGGAAGATGAGGATATGATTTATGCTTTAACGGTAAAGGAGGAAATTATCCGCCAGTTGTATCACCATATTGAAGAACTTCCAGCCGAACAACGCCGAATCATCTTGCTGAGAATTGAAGGGTATACTTGGGAAGAGATTGCGGAACGTCTGGGAATTAGTATTAACACCGTCAAAACTCAAAAGACGCGCAGTTATAGATTTCTCCGTGAGAAGCTGGGGGATTCCATGAATTCCATAATTCTTTGTTTATTTCTCTAAAAATAAGAAAAAACATTCTGATACATATTTGCCTTTTTATAGATTGATTAAGTTTTGTTCCTTTTGTTAAAACCACCGCTATTTCTTTTCTGATGTGACAAAATGATATATTTTTGTCGCAAAAATCGAGCTCTCTATATTATTCTACTAAAAAAATAGAATCTTTTTGTCACCCTTTTCTATAGGTTATGTATATCTATAATAAAGAGAAATTAAACAGTCGTTTAATTAAAAAATGGTCAATAAGATGAAGAAGTTCGAAAATGTATATCAAGATGCTGCTTTGATGAGAAGAGTTCTTCTAGGAGAAGCGGATGAAGCGGAACAACAGGAGCTTGAAAAGCGATTGGAGGAATGTTCGGACTTGCGGAAGATATATGAGCAATTGCAGAATAGTGAGACGTTGAAAGCTGCCTTTAAGGAACGTCAAAATTATTCATCGAAGAAAGCTTATCAATCTTTCCTTCAAAAAATAGGACAAGTCGAACCGGAAAGACAAAGACGTCGGTCTCTTCGCATCGGGTGGTATATTGCTGCCGCTGTCGTTATTTTCGCAGTGGGGCTTTCTTTCTATATGTTGAATAGCTCTTCTCCGAAAGAAGAAAGCAGACCTTTGATTCAGCCGGGTACGCAACAAGCACAGTTGACCTTACCCGATGGTAGTGTCATTGATGTTGATAAGAAAGAAGTAAATGTGGTAGTAGATGGTATTCAGGTAAAATATAAAGAAGGAGTACTGTCTTATCAATCAACCGTTACAACACAACACGAAGAAAAAAACGTTGAAGAGCAATCGGCAAAATCAAATGAACTGGTTATACCGCGTGGAGGAGAAAATACGGTAATCCTTGCGGATGGAACTACGGTTCATTTGAATGCTGGCTCTAAGTTAACCTATCCTGTACGCTTCGTCGGCAAGCGTAGGCTTGTAGCTTTGGAAGGTGAGGCCTATTTTGATGTCGCTGAGGATGAAAATCATCCGTTTGTTGTGCGGACCCATCTTGGAGATGTGATTGTGTTGGGTACTGCTTTTAATGTAAATGCTTACATCAACGCCTCCGTTTGCTACACGACACTGGTTCGTGGTAAAGTGCAATTCTCTGCACCGAATGTGGAAGCTATCACTCTCTTGCCGGGTGAACAGGCAGTCGTTTCGGCTAATGGTTCAGAGAAACGTACGGTGGATCTGGAAGAATATGTAGGTTGGGTAGAAGGCCTGTATGTCTTTAATAATCGTTCTTTAGGAGAAATCATGGAAACGTTCGAGCGCTGGTACGACATACAAGTATATTATGAAACCGAAGATTTACGCAACATAACTTATAGTGGTAGTTTGAAGCGCTATGGGACAATCAATTCATTCCTTGAGGCATTGGAACTGACCGGTGATCTGACTTATAAGATCAGTGGTCGGAATATTTTGATTTATGGTAAAATGGAAGATTAGAAGCAAAATAGAATATTAGATAAGTTTAATTGTTAATTTATGAGAGAAAGACGATGGCTGCTATGTTTTTTAGTGGCGATGTGCTGTACGCTTAGCACATGGGCTTTACCGTCACAAGACAAGACGGTGACTTTGAATCTGCGTAATGTCTCAGTTGAGACGGCTTTGGATGCAGTGAAGAAGCAGACAGGAGTGAATATGTTGTACAATTCACAAATGTTTAAGGGAGTTCCTCCGGTATCTGTTAATGCAAAAAATGAAAGATGGGAAGTGGCTCTTAAGTTGATTTTGAATCCGCAAGGGTTTGATTATGTGGTGAAAGATGGTATTGTTGTTATTCGTAAGATGCAGACGGAGAAGCGTGAAAATCGTATCCGTGGTATGGTTGTTGATGCGAATAGAGAGCCGATACCGGGAGCTAGTATTATTGTGAAAGGTACTCGTACGGGTACTTCTACTAACATTGAGGGGGAGTTTACGCTGGATGTGAAGGGAGATAAGGTAGCACTGGAGATTTCTTTTATCGGTATGAAAAAACAGACTCTCCAAGTGGATGCCACTCGCAAAAAGGCATTGGAGATTACATTGGTTGATGATGTGAAGACACTGGATGATGTGGTTATTAACGGATATAGCAACGTCCGTAAGTCTAGCTTTACAGGTAGTTCAACACAGATCTCGGGTGATGATTTACGCAAAGTGTCGCAGACAAATGTTATCGGTGCTTTGCAAACATTTGATCCCTCCTTTCGCTTGGTTAGCAACACCCAATTCGGTTCCGACCCGAATGCACTACCAGAGATGTATATTCGTGGACGCTCCGGCTTTGGAGTGAAAGAGTTAGATAAAGATCAACTTTCTAAATCAAATTTGGAGAATAATCCGAATCTTCCGACTTTCATTATGGATGGTTTTGAAGTGAGTATTGAGAAGATATATGACTTAGACCCTACTCGTATTGAGAGTATGACTATTTTGAAGGATGCTGCTGCTACAGCTGTTTATGGTTCTCGTGCGGCAAATGGGGTGATTGTGATTACCACTGTTGCTCCGAAACCAGGTGAGGTACGTATTTCTTATAATTTTACCGGAACATTGGAAATGCCTGACTTGCGTGATTACAATCTGGCTAACGCCTCGGAAAAATTGGAAATAGAAAGACTTGCCGGATTATATGATAAAGGAAATAATGGGAATAGCAGTACAGCAATGGGGATGAATCACTATTATGAGAGATATGCGTTGATTCAGAGAGGAGTCGATACAGATTGGTTGTCTTTGCCCTTACGTAATGCTTTCGACCATAAACATAGTATTTTTATTGAAGGAGGTACTCCTAATTTGCGTTATGGTATTGATGCTTCATACAATGGAACTGATGGTGTTATGAAAGGTTCTGGACGCGACCGTTACAGTGCTGGTTTCTCTTTGGACTACCGTGTGAAAAAACTACAAGTAAAGAATACGGTAACTTTCGGGCATACCAAGTCGAAGGAATCTCCTTATGGGTCTTTCAGTGATTATACGAGTTTACAACCTTATGATACGCCTTATAAAAATGGTGACTTGGTGAAGACATTGCAGTACTCTTTGACTGGAATTACTAACCTTAATAATCCTTTGTATGAAGCTACATTAAGTAATTACCAATGGAGCGCTTACGATGAAGTTGTGGATAATTTGAGTGTCAACTGGTATTTGAATGATTATTTGACACTGAAAGGTCAATTTAGTGTGACCAAGCAGTACACGAGCAGTGAAAATTTCTATGACCCATTGTCTTCGAAGTCATCTGTTTTGTCGGGTACGGACGCCAATACCAATCTACAAGGGGATTTGTATACAGGCAAAGGTACTAGTCTTTCTTGGAATACCAACGCATTTTTATATTATACTCGTAGTTTTGGAAAACATAACTTTAATTTTTCAGCCGGTTGGGAAGCCTCTGCAGCAACTTCAGAGAATACTTCTGCTCATTATCGGGGGTTCCCGTCCGGTCAGTTTAGTTCGTTAAATTATGCTGCCGAAGTATATGGGAAACCGACCCGTACGGAGAATACGACACGTCTTGTCAGTACACTTGCCACGATGAATTATACTTGGAATGATATTTATTTGGCAGATGCTTCTGTACGTTTCGATGGTTCTTCCGAGTTTGGTTCTAATCAGAAGTGGGCTCCTTTCTTCTCTGGCGGTGTAGGGCTGAATATTCACAATTATGATTTCTTAAAAGGTAATAAGAATATTAATAAATTGAAAGCGCGTGTTTCGTATGGACGTACTGGTAAAGTGAATTTCCCAGCTTATGCAGCGACTACAATGTATGAATCCTTATTTGATGAATGGTATATTACAGGTTATGGAGCTGTGTTGAAAGCATTAGGTAATAAAGACCTTTCGTGGGAAAAGACTGATAAATTCAATTTTGGTGTTGAAACTCAGTTTTTCAATCAACGTTTAACGGTTGATTTTGATTATTATTATGAGAAGACAATCGACTTGATTAATGATGTAACCTTGTCGCAAACTTCAGGATTTTCTACTTATAAGAACAATATGGGTGAAGTAGAAAATAAAGGTTTTGAAATGCAGATACGCGCTGATATTTATAGAAACCGTGACTGGGCAATTGCTCTGTGGGGAAACATGGCACATAATAAGAATAAAATCTTGAAGATTTCAGACTCTCAGAAAGCATATAACGAGCGTGTAGCGAATTTTTATAAAGAAGAGTTGAAACATCAGGCGCTTTATGGTACTTCTTCAACGGACGCTAATTATGCGATTCCTATTCCACAATATGAAGAAGGACAATCGATGACTTCTATCTGGGCAGTTCGCTCGTTAGGCATTGATCCAACTACAGGAAAAGAACTTTTCTTGAACAGAGATGGTTCTGTTGCTGATACATGGGATGCCACCCAAGAAGTGGTCGTGGGTAATACTGAACCTAAATTGAATGGTTCGATAGGTTTGAATGCCACCTATAAGAATTGGAGTTTATTTGCTGCTTTCCAATATGAATTTGGCGGGCAAGAGTATAACCAGACATTGGTAGACCGTGTGGAGAATGCGGATATTCTTGGCAATAATGTAGACTTACGTGTGCTGACTCAGCGTTGGCAGAAGCCGGGTGATGTGGCTGAGTTTAAGAATATTGCTGATAACAAGCTGACTACCTTACCTTCATCTCGTTTTGTACAAGATAATAAATATATTCGCTTGAGTGCTGTAACGTTGAGTTACGATTTCAATCGTGAATGGATTAAGAAGCATTTGCACATGAATATGTTGCGTCTGGAAATGAGTTCCAGTGATTTTATTAATTGGCATTCTATTCGTCAGGAACGTGGTTTGAGTTATCCTAAATCCTGGAAGATAGACTTTTCGTTAAAAGCACAATTTTGATAATTAGAGAGAACAAAGAATATGAAAAGAATATATAGAACGATTGTTTTGTTAGGGGCGATGGCCACTTTAGAAACATCATGTAGTGACTGGTTGAATGTATATCCGTCCGATCAGATCAAAGAAGAGTTTTTGTTTGAAACAGGAGATGGATATCGTGCGGCATTGAATGGTATTTATCGTAAAATGGCTTCTTGGAATATTTATGGAAGCAATTTGAAGTGGGGGCTTATAGATGCTTGGGGACAGGTGTATAACATGGATTTAGCTCCTATCGATGGAGGCGGACAAGCCATGAAGAAAATTGAACAATTGAAGTTTACAGATCAAGAATTAACACCTACCACAGACCAAATGTGGAATGATTCTTGGAATGTAGTAGCTAACTGTAATGAGTTGGCACAACAGGCGGAAGTAGCGGATAGTACACTCTTTTTTAGTGGAGAATTGGAACGTAAGATGATTTTAGGCGAAGCAATAGGTTTGCGTGCGTATATACAATTTGACTTATTGCGCATATATGCTCCTTCACCTGCGATGAATCCGGGAAACCGTACTTTTATTCCCTATGTAAATGTTTATCCGGCTTATGTCAACAACCGTGAGACGGTTTCGTACTGCTTGGAGCAGATCATTAACGATTTGAAAAGGGCACAAGAATTGTTATTGGAGGTGGATAAGAATGCCAATTGGAGAGATCGTTTCGTGGAAGCAAAGAATGATGAAAAGTTGTTTTGGTACTCTCGTGGATTCCGCCTGAACTATTATGCTGTCACTGCTGAACTAGCTCGTGTATATCTGTATGCGGGGATGCTGGAGGAAGCGTATGAACAAGCGGATATTATCCTTCAACAAAGAAGTCTTTTTACTGCACTTACCGAAGATGATGCGCTGGATGCGATGCGAAATGGTAATATAAAGATGTATGATGATATTATATTTGCACTCTATTCACGTAAAGATCAGATAGAATGGGATCGTTTGATAAATCATCAATATGATACTGAAGATGAAGGTGAGAATAGTAGCTTTTTAGGCATTGATTCTTATATGGCAGAAGAGCGTTATGGCGAAGATTTGAAAAAAGACTGGCGAATCTGTTATCAAATGGAGAAGGAAAATTATTATGATTATCGTACGTTGAAATATTATCAACAGCCCGATAGTTATAAATATGCTAAAATCAATAATGTGATTGTTCCTATGTTTCGTATGTCGGAAGTCTATTACATAGCTGCTGAGGCTATTTATAAGACAGACCTGAATAAAGCGAAAGAGTATTTGAAGGCAGTGAAAAAGGGTAGAGGTATCAATGCCAAGTTGGATGATGTGACTGAGACCCAGTTTATGAATGTGCTTGTGAATGATGCACAGAGAGAATTCTTCGGTGAGGGACAGACCTTTTTTATGTTCAAGCGTCTGAAAAAGACAATGGTAGGATGGGAAAAAGAGGTATTGCCTACGGAAGAAAATATGGTGTTGCCACTGCCTGAATCTGAAAGTGCAATTTAATTTTAAGAAAATTAGAGACTTATGAAGATGAAAAATATATTATTGGCGGGGATAATGGTATGTATGGGCATATCACTCTTGGTTTCCTGCCAGGAAGAAGGATTGGTCGTGAATGGGAATGACATCTCTTATATAAACTTCAATAAAAACCTGACGAAAGATACTACTCGAATCAGTTTTGAGATTTATCCTTTAGAAGAAGGTATGGATGTGAAAATTGCTGAGGTACCGGTGGAGGTCGTTATTTTCGGTAAGATTCAGGATAAAGACTTAGAGTTTACCATTTCTCTAGATGAGAATATGTCTACTTTACCTGTTTCTCAATGTATTTTACCGGAGAAGTGTATTTTTAAAAGTGGTCAGCTGTTGGATACCATTTATGTAAAAATCAAGAATTCTCCTGATTTGAAAACTACTACCAAATATGTAGCTTTGAAAGTAAATGCAGAAGGTGAGGTTGGTGAAGGCGTTGCGAATAACTCCAGAGCTATTATTGCTGTGACAGATCGTCTTGTAAAACCTGACTGGTGGGATTTTAAAGATATGTATGACGGTCGATATAGTACAGTTGACTATTACTATTTGGGCTTTTACTCTGAGACAAAATATCGTATGTTTTTAGATATATTAAGAGAAAATAATGATGAGTTGTTCGATGGTAAAGACAAAGTTAAATTACGTAAATACTCTCTATTATTGAAGTATGAGGTAGAGGAATATAACGAATTACATCCGGATGCTCCATTAAGAGATGAAAAGGATGAGCTTATAGAAGTGCCAGTTGCCGGATAATAAAAAATAATGATGATTATGAAGAAGATATTGACATTTATATTCATTTGGGCAACCATGGTTGGATTGTCCGCTTGTTTGGATGATAACAATAACTATAATTATAGTGAGGTGAATAAATTAGAGAAAGCGGGGATTGGAGGAATGCGAGACGAATACTTTCTTGTGTATCAGCAAGAATTGACCATAACCCCGACTTTTGAGTTCACTATTGATAAGGAAAATCCGGATGTCTCTTATGAATGGCGTTTGGATGGTGTATTACTGCAGAATGAGACAAATCCTTCTTGTACATTCAGCTTTGAAGAAGGCGGTGTACATGAAGTTACTTATACAGTAGTAGACAATAAGACGGGGGTGAAGTTTTCTAAGAGTTGTACATTGAAAGTACGTTCTCCGTTTGCCCGTGGATGGTTAGTATTGACAGAGGATGGACAACAATCCAAGCTCTCTTTTGTTGGTGCTAATTCAGTTTCTTATAGGCTAACAGTAACCGATGGCACTACAACTGCGGAGATTGACCGTGACTCGCTTGTATATAGTTACGTAATGAAGGATGTGACGCCCGGGTTAGGTTTTAATCCAAAAGGGCTGTTTTTGAATGCTGGCTATGTGTCTAGTAGTGGTGAAACTTATGAAGTTCCGGATGAAGTCGTAGTGATGCAGAACACTTGGGTTGAGCTGAATGGTGTTACTTTAGAACATGAGGTCGATACAGAAGATGAATTCAGAGGCGATCTGCCGGCAGCTGGCTTTGATCCGGTAATGGCTGCCATGACTTTCTCAGGCAAGGCCATATTGAATTCGGATGGACACATTTATTGGGCAGGTATGGCTATTCCTACTGATTTTCACTCTTGTGGTTATACTTCTTTTCCAGTAGGTAAGAATAGGAAGTTCAAGGGTATTTATCCTAGTTATAAGATGACGGAATCTCATATCGCTATGCCTGTTATTACAGAGGATAATGAACTTGCGGGGCTTTTTGACGATGCTGGTCCTGATTATAATGACCCTACTATAATGGAGCAATCTGATTATAGTGGTCAAGTATTCAGTGTACAGGAAAATGAGGATACCGATAGCCCTGTAGATGTACAATATAAATTACCTGATACTTGGGAAGTACTGACAATGATGCCAGCAACTTCGGAAGAAGACGGCATTCAGAGTGCTAATCCTAGTTGGGTAGCGATTATAAAAGATGGTTCTAAGTATAAATTATTGTATTTTCAATGGATAACGGGGGCATATTCTTACTATAGTAAGATTGCTAATGGTTTTTTTAAGGTATATGATCTTGAAGGCTTGACGGGATTCACAGATATGGCGGTATTTAACAACAAAAAGTATGCGGTGATTGCTAATAAGAACGACTTATATTATTTTCAATATGGGGTAGGAATTGAAAAAGCAACATTGAAGAAACTTTATAGCTTTGACTCTCCTGTGAAGGCATTGGATGCAAATGATATTTATTCTTCTAACGACGGTGGTAGCGATGCTGAAAAATGGCAGCCGGAACACAATGGACAATTAGGAGTAGCTTTGGAGGATGAAACCTTTAGTATTTATGAAGTTTGGGAGACGGAAAATAGTGAGGGAGTCGCTACAGATGCGAAGATTAACCAACTGTTTCCTGATCCGAACAATCCTGTAGATAATAGGTTTGGTAAGGTTGTAGATGTTCTCTATAAGTATGGTTCTATAAGAGAGTTTCTTGAATTTACATACTAGAAAGGAAATTACCAAAACACGATATGGGATATAAAATTAGAATACTTTTGGTCTTGTTTGCCGGAGGTTTGGCTACTATGGCCAAACCCCAGCAACAGGCTAATTATGAGCTTGCAGAGCAATTCAATGCTTTTACTGCGGGAGGAAAACTCTCTCAGAACAGTTTCGGCTTTCAGCCTCGCGAGATTAACGATACAGATAATTTTTGGTTTGAATATCAGACGTCAGCCGGAAAATTCTACTATTATGTGACTCCGGATAAAGGAAAGCAGGAATTGCTGTTCGACAATGATGAAATGGCGATGGCGCTATCGGAATTGACAAGAGAGAGAGTCAATCCTAAAGATCTGAAGTTCTACGATTTGATATTTTCCAAAGATCAGAAGTCGTTCACCTTTGAGTACGGTAGAAAAGCTTACGAGTATAGCCGAATCACTCGTAGACTGAAAGAGGTAGAGAAGAAGGAAGTAAAGGATAAGTATTATTATTCTGATACGAAGTACTCTCCTGATAAGAAGTACATCCTGTATGCTAAGAACCACAATCTGTACGTAAAGGGAAACAAGGAGTTGGGAGTAGACACCACCGAGGTGCAACTCACTTTCGACGGAATGCAGCATTATTCGTATGCCAGCAAGTATTATGATTTTTATCCCGATATGGAGATGTCCACCAACGCACGTTGGTGTAATGACAGCCGTCACGTTTATTTTGTAATGGAAGACGAACGTAAGTTGCATGATTTTTGGGTGATTAATTCTCTTTCGGATAAACCGGAACTTGTGAAGTATAAATATGAATTTCCTGGTGATAGGTATGTGACACAGTACGAACTGATTGTTATTGACGTGTTGGAGAAGACGGCCCGTAAGGTGGATATCGCCAAATGGCCTGATCAATACATCATGGTATTTTCTTCCTCTTCCAAAGGCGATTTGCTTTTCGTCGAGCGTACGAAACGTACATGGGATGAAGTGGATGTTTGCTCCGTGAATACTTCTACATTAGAGGTCAAAGAATTGATTCACGAAGTAGATAAACCTTATCGTGATGTACATGCACGCAGTGTAGAAGTGCTGAATGACGGAAAAGATATTTTGTTCCGTTCTGAGCGTACGGGTTGGGGACATTATTATCATTATGACGGAGATGGGAATCTGAAAAATACCATTACTTCCGGACCATGGGTGAGCGGGCATATTGTTGCTATCGACACATTGAAGCGTGAGATTTATTTCTATGGATATGGGAGAGACCCGAAGATGGATCCCTGTTATTATCAATTGTATAAATCTCATATAGACCGTGAAGGGGTTACTCAAATAACTAAAGAAGATGCTCAGCATCAAGTACACTTTTTAAAATCCCAACGCTACTTTATAGATTCGTTTTCGAGAGTGGATATGGAGCCACAGACACTACTGAAAGACAATACAGGCAAAGTGATTCTGGAGTTTCCCAAACCTGATTTGGCGCAGGTATATGCCAAAGGCTGGAAAAAGCCTGAACGGTTTGTGGTGAAGGCTGCTGATAATGCCACCGACTTGTATGGAGTGATGTGGAAACCGTCAAACTTTGATCCGGAGAAGAAATATCCGATTATATCAATTGTTTATCCTGGTCCTTATTATGGTTTTGTTCCTACCAATTTCACTTTGGACGATAATTATTGTACTCGTATGGCACAACTTGGTTTTATTGTCATTACTGTTGGTCACAGAGGAGACACTCCTATGCGTGGAAAGGTATATCATCGTTATGGGTATAATCATATGCGAGACTATCCGCTTGCGGATGATAAATATGCTATTGAGCAACTCGCGCAGCGTTATTCGTTTATTGATATTGATAAAGTGGGTATTTACGGGCATTCTGGCGGTGGATTTATGGCTGCGGCAGCTATTTGTACGTATCCTGACTTCTACAAAGCGGCTGTTTCCTGTTCCGGAAATCATGATAACAACATCTTCAATCGCGGTTGGGGAGAGTGTTACAACGGTGTGAGAGAAGTGGAAAAAGTGGTGAAAGATAGTTTGGGTAATGAGACAAAAGAATATGAATACAAGTTTAGTGTGAAGTCGAACGCAGAGATTGCCAAGAATCTGAAGGGGCATCTGATGCTTGTGACCGGAGACATGGATAAGAATGTGAATCCTGCTCACACATATCGTATGGCTCAGGCATTAATTGAAGCCGGTAAGGATTTCGATATGCTGGTGATTCCGGGTGCCGGTCATGGATATGGATCTGCTGATAAGTATTTTGAAAAGAAAATGTACCGTTTCTTCGCGAAACATTTGCTGGGTGATACTCGTGCGGATTATTGGGGAGATATTAACCGCAACAAATAAGACTATAGATAAGATTTTATGAAAAACTCTCTCTTTAGATATGTGTGTCCGGTGGTTGCATTGTTGGTATGCAGCCTTGCCGGTGCACAGCAGAAAGCGAATTATAAGTTAGCGGAGAAGTTCCGTCTGTTGGAACAGAATCCTATAACAAAATATTCTACAGAAGTCAGACCGACGTTTATTAACGATACGGATTGTTTCTACTATTCTTTCACGACTCGTGAAGGAAAGAAATATTATTATGTTAATCCGAAGAAGAAAGAAAAACGTTTGTTATTTGACACAGATGAACTATTAAGTAAAATTGCAGCATATACAAAGAAAGCCTATTCCTCGGTAGACCCGTATTTGTCTTTCACTTTCATGAAGGATAACGAAACTATCCGTATTGATTTTGACCGTGGTTTTTATGCGTATAATATTCGTACGAAAGTGTTGAAGCAGCTTAATGAGAAACCAGCTTATGGAAATAGTGATCCGTATTGGATGAAATATTCACCAGATAGCCTCTACTTTCTTTATGCCAGTAAGGATAATTTGTACTTCGTAGGAAATCAAAAGAAAGGACAAGATACTATCCCTGTGCAACTGACAACGGATGGTGAACCGAATTATACATTCAATCGTGAAGATGAAGGTATGATGGAAGGACGTTTCGGAGCTGAATCCGCTCATTGGATTCCGGGTAGCCATCGTTTTTATGCTGTTCGTGAGGATAACAGGAAAGTGCGGGATTTATGGTTAATCAATTCATTGTCTACTCCGTATCCGACGCTGAAAACTTATAAAGCCGAATTGGCGGGGGATAAGTATGTCACTCAATATGAATTATTGATTGGAGATGTTGATACCCATGAAGTGAAAAAGATTGATATCAACCGCTGGCCTGATCAGTATATTGATGTATTGTATGTCTCGAAAGACGGGAAACGTTTGTACTTTCAACGTTATAACCGCCCGTGGAACCAGTCGGACATTTGCGAAGTGGATGTAGAAACCGGTAAAGTGCGCGTAGTGATTCATGAAGAAAACAAACCGTATCTCGATTATCAGATGCGTAATGTTTCTTTTCTGAATGACGGGAAAGAAATCCTTTTCCGCTCCGAACGTAATGGATGGGGACATTATTACCTTTATGATACGACTACCGGTCACTTGAAAAATCAAGTGACGGACGGGACATGGGTAGCTGGTCCGATTACCAAGATTGATACTATCGGACGTAAAATGTATTTTTATGGCTACGGTAAGGAGGAAGGTATCGACCCTTATTACTATATTCTTTATGAAGCACAGTTGGATCGTCCGAATACACTTCGTCTGCTCACACCGGAGAATGCGTCACATGAGGTAAGTATTTCTCCGTCTTACCGATATATGGTAGATTCTTATTCTACCGTTTCGCAGGAGCCGGTAAATGTGGTTCGTAATCGGAATGGAAAGGTTATCATGACGCTGGAAAAGCCGGATTTGCAACCTGTTTATGAGATGGGGTGGAAAGCACCGGAACGCTTTAAAGTTAAGGCGGCCGATGGAGTGACCGATTTGTATGGTGTAATGTGGAAACCTGCTGATTTTGATTCGACAAAGGTTTATCCTATCATTTCGAATGTTTATCCGGGACCGTTCTTCGAATATGTGCCGACACGTTTTACGATTAATGATGTTTATAATACCCGTTTGGCTCAACTGGGCTTCATTGTAATCACTGTAGGGCACAGAGGCGGCACTCCGATGCGCGGAAAAGCTTATCATACTTATGGATATAACAATATGCGTGATTATCCATTGGCAGATGATAAATATGCTATTGAGCAACTGGCTGCCCGTTATCCGTTTATTGATGCTACTAGAGTCGGTATTTACGGACACTCCGGTGGAGGTTTTATGTCGGCTGCCGCCATTTGCACTTATCCCGATTTTTATTCAGCTGCTGTTTCATCAGCTGGTAATCACGATAACCGTATTTACAATAAAGGCTTTGTAGAGATTCATTTCGGTGTGGATGAGAAGGTGAAGACGACTAAAGATAGTTTGGGAGTAGAAAGCACGACGTATGATTATAGTGTCCGTGTACGTCCGAATCAGGAGCTGGCAAAGAATTATAAGCATGGCTTGCTGTTGTTTACCGGTGCGATGGATAAAACCGTGAATCCTGCTAACACATTGCGTCTGGTGGATGCATTGATTAAGGCAGACAAGGATTTCGAGATGTTTGTTTTGCCAAAATGTACGCATGGCTTTTTTGGTGAGTCCGAGGACTTCTTCGAGCACAAGATGTGGCGTCACTTTGCCCGCTTGCTACTACATGATAATTCGGCTGATTTTGACGTCGATTTAAATAAGGATATGATTAAAGATGACAGGAGAAGATAAGATGAACCGGATATTTGTACATATTGGGATTGTGACAGGATTGTTGCTGGGTGGAAGCCTGTCTGTTGAGGCTCAAAAGAAGCCGTTGGATATAGAAGCGTGTACATCGTGGAAACGTATAGATGCACCGGATATTTCACCAACAGGCAGATGGGTAACTTATCGTATATCCTTGATGGAATATAATCCGGATAATAAGGAAGAAAAAACTCTGCATTTATTCGATTCCCGTACACAGAAAGAAATATTGTTGAATGGTGATATAGAACGCCTGGAGTTTTATAATAGCGATTTGGGGGCTTTTTATCAGCAGGCGGACTCTGCAGGAGTAATGAAAACGTTCTTGTTGTCATTACCTTCGGGAGTAAAGACCGAATGGAATCATAAAGAAGATTTTCGTCCTGTGGAAGGGACTCCTTACTCAATTTCTGTAACTAACGTGCCAAAAGATACGGTGAATCATGTTCCGGCTTTTAACAGGCTGGTGGTACGTCATTTAAAGACAGAGGTCGCTTTTCATATTGACAGTATCGGTTATCATACATTGTATGACGGAGGACGTTCTATTCTTTTCATTCGTAAAAAATCAGGTGGGAACGAGTTATGCTATGGTCCTTTAGCCGGTCCATATAAGACTCTTTATCAAAGCTCTGTAAAGAAGGAACCCTCTTCTTATAGTTTTAATGAGAAAGACCTGACCGGAGAGTTTAGCGTAAATGATTCTTTGTGGTATGCTTTTTCATTAAAGAAGCCGGGTTGTAACTTGCTTTTTGACCGGAAAGAAATTGTTTTGCCTGATGGCATGTCTGTCGGACGTATTGATTTGTCTAAAAACCATAATTTTTTGAAACTTGAACTTCGAGACTCACAGCAGGTTTCCCGTAGAAAGAAAGAACCGGAGAAGAAACCGGACAAGAGTTTTGAATTAGAGTTGTGGACGTGGAATGAAATGGAGGTTCCGACTTTACAGAGGGACGGACGTTATAGGCAGGATAAGTCGGTGACGTATATTTATGATATTTCTTCTAAGCAACTCACTGAAGTTGCTCCATCTACCGTAGATTTACTCTTACCGCCGGAAACAGAAAGATTGGATTATGTACTTTACACAGATGAATCTCCTTATAAGATGCAGCGTGAGTGGTTAGACCAATTACCCTTCGATGTCTATTCAGTGAATGTGCATACGGGTACAAAACAATTGATTGGACGCAGTTATCGTACAACTCCAAAATGGTCAGTGAATGGTAAGTGGGCGGTAATGTATGATCCTATTGCTCAAGTCTGGAATAAGTTTGATGGTGCTACTGGTAATGTCGTAAATATATCTGATGCTATCGGTTATCCGATGTTTGTGGAAAGCTATGATCAACCGGCTCCTGCCCCCGCTTATGGAATAGCAGGGTGGACGGCGGACGGGAATAATGTGTTTCTGTATGATGCATATGACTGGTGGAAGGTTGATTTGACAGGAGAACGTCGACCGGAGTGTCTGACTAAGGGTTATGGTCGTAAACATGGTAAGGCTATTCGTAAAATGACGAGTAATATAGATAAAGATGTTTTTCAGAAGGATGAAACTATCATTGTCAGTCTTTGGGATAAAGATACAATGGATGAGGGTGTCTATCAGCTTGATATGAAAGGGCGTCTGAAGAAACTGATGGAAGGACCTTATATATATAACATACACCGTTTTTCCGATAATCATGAGTATTGTGTCTGGAATCGTCAGAATATAACAGAATTTCGAGATTTGTGGTGGAGTAAGGCAGATTTTTCAAAGCCGGTCAGAGTGACGAATGCCAACCCTCAACAAACGGATTATAAATGGGGTACAGTTAAACTGGTAAAGTGGACCAATTATGAGAATAAAGAAAATAAGGGGCTGCTTTACTTGCCTGAGGATTATGATCCTAAAAAAGAATATCCGGTGTTGGTGCAGTTTTATGAGACTCATTCCGGTGAATTGAATATTTATCATGCTCCGTTGTTAAGCAGCGCGTTGGGAGATCCTGTATATTTTGCTAGCAACGGTTATATTGTGTTTATGCCGGATGTACATTTCACGGTTGGAACTCCCGGTCGGAGTTGTTATGATGCTGTAGTAAGCGGAACAAAGTATCTGATAGAGCAGGGGATAGCACATCCCGGAAAAATAGGCTTACAGGGGCATAGCTGGTCTGGCTATCAAACATCATATTTGGTAACCAAGACAGATATTTTTACCTGTGCTAATATAGCGGCTCCTATCACGGATATGGTGACCGGCTATTTAGGAATACGTAATGGAAGCGGTCTGCCACGATATTTTATGTATGAGGAAACACAAAGTCGTATGGGAAAGACTTTGTGGGAGGCAAAAGATAAGTATCTGGCAAGTTCTGCAATTTTGGAAGCAGACAAGATACATACGCCTTTATTGATATTGCATAATGATCAGGATGAGGCTGTTGCGTATGAACAAGGTCGTGCCCTTTATCTGGCGATGCGTCGTCTGCAACGTCCGGCATGGTTGTTGAATTACAAAGGTGAGGGGCATTTTGTAATGGGTAGGGGTGCTCAGAAAGATTGGACTATCCGGATGATGCAGTTCTTCGACTATTACCTGAAAGGAACAAAGGAACCGCGTTGGATGAAAGAGGGTATTCATTTAAGAGAACGTGGAATTGATCAGAAATATGATTTACTAGAAAAATAAATAAAATGAAGAAATTATTAATTACAGCTATGGCTCTGTCTTGTTTTGCATTTAGTAGCTACGGACAGGACAAAGTGGAGAAACAAATTATTGGTAAATGGTGTAATCCTTATACTTATAAATCGACAGGTGAACTGAAAGGTTTTGAATTTAAAAAAGGTGGGAAGTGCTCTGCAATCAATATTCCCTCTTTGGATTTAAAAACTTGGAAGATTGATAAGGATGGTTATTTGATTATCGAAGGATTCAGCAAGGAAGATAATGGAAAGGTAGAGGTATATAAGACCCGTGAACGTATTGGGCTCTTGTCTCCAGACTCATTGCAACTGGTTACACAGGAAGCAAACCCGAGATTGGCTTTTTTGTATCTGAATACGAAATCGATAAAGAAGTTGGTGACTCCGGAAGTTGCACCAAAAGAAAAGTAATAAATCTCTCTCTTAATAATTTAGTGTTAATTTAGCATTATATTGCTAATAGAAGCACCTTGTCGTAGGGATTACGATGGGGTGTCTTTTACTTTTTTATATCAGAATTGTAGCTCATTACGTAAATATTTATCAAATTATTACGATATGTTCTGAACAATTTAATATTATATTTAGCATGGAATATCGCTATTTAATTGTATTTTTGGCACAAAATGCCCAAAATGGATAGCAGAGAGATTTCCATAGAACAGATAAATAAACTGGATGCTACAGCTTTCCGTATGCTTTATAAGACTTATTATAAGGCATTGGTTTGTTATGCAATACAGATAACAGGGGAGTCTGGAGCTGCAGAGGATATTGTACAGGAACTGTTTTCTACTCTTTGGGAAAAGCAATTATCATTTAAGTCATTGGTGTCATTGAAGGCCTATCTATATAATTCCGTTCGGAATGCTTCAATTGATTATCTCAAACATAAAGATGTTGAATTTGATTATTTGCAGAAGATAATAGAATCACATCAGGAATACAGAGTAGGAGATGAGGAAGAAGATGATTTCTTTACAGAGGAGATTTTTCGGCAACTTTTTATGACTATTGATTCTTTGCCGGAACGTTGCAAACAGGTCTTTTTGTTGCATATGGAGGGTAAGAAGAATGAGGAAATAGCAGCTGCGCTTTATGTTTCTCTTGAGACCGTTAAAACGCAAAAGAAACGGGCAATGTCTTTGCTCCGGAAAAAGTTAAGTCCATATCATTTTGCATTGCTTTTGTCTATTCTTCCATAAAAAAGATATTTTTTGAAAAAAAGTTGTTTTAACTTGTCCCTCATTTTATTTGTTTAGTCGTCTTTATATAAATGATGCAAAAACATATAATGGAACGCAAAAGAAATATAAATTCTATAATTCATGACCAGCTACTAGGACAGCTTTCGGAAGAAGAAGAGAAACGATTGCAGATTTGGATTGAAAGTTCTTTAGAAAATAAAAAGAACTATGAAAGTCTAATGCAAGATACTGATTTGTCTGAAAGATACCGTCAATTTGCAACAGTGGACGAGGAACAGGCTTGGAAAGAGTTTCAGGAAAAACATTTTCAAGTTCGTGGTATCCATCGCAGGATGCTTTGGAGATATGCTGCTATCTTTATGATCCCTATAATTATTGGTGCTGCTATTTGGGTGGGAATGTGGCGAAACGCTGATACCGTACCTGTAAGAGTACAGGATGATCAATTAGCAATGATACGTTCGGAAAAGATGGGAAAGCAGAAAGCTACTCTTGTATTGGCCGGCGGGCAGGAAATTGAATTGAAATCGGCTTCCCATCAATCGTTGCAGGACTCGACTATCTTGCCGAAATTATCTCCAGAAGCTATGGAAGAAACACAATCAGAAAATGGAGACGTTACTGCTACTGACAATAATAAATTGGTCACTTATGATGATAGTGAATTTTGGCTCACTTTTGAGGATGGAACAAAAGTGCATTTGAACTATAACACGACTTTAAAGTATCCGTCGCATTTTAGTGCAGCTAGTCGTACTGTTTATTTGGATGGAGAGGCCTATTTTCAAATAGCTAAAGACGACCGTCCGTTCCGGGTTATAACGGCAAATGGGATTGTCAAGCAATATGGCACCTCCTTTAATGTCAATACACATGTAGCCGGAGTCACGAAAGTGGTATTGGTGGAAGGAGCTATCAGCGTTTTTCCTAATCAGGGGGATGAGCATAAGATACATCCGGGGGAACTGGCCGTCCTAAATGGAGCAACACAGGATGTTCAAATCTGCAAGGTAGATATAGAACCTTATATAGCTTGGAATAGTGGACGTTTTGTATTTGATAATTGTTCTTTGGAAACCCTTATGGAGGTGATATCCCGTTGGTATGATAAGAAAATAATGTTTGAAGATGAAGATATAAAGACGATACGTTTTACCGGCGACCTTGATCGTTACGGTTCTATAATCCCTATATTAAAAGCAATTCAAAGAGTTACTCATTTGGAAATGGATGTTGAAGGAGAAGCTATTATTATTAGAAGAGAATAAAACTATTATTAACCACATTTACTAAAAAAGGAGGAGGCCATGCAAATTAAAAGGGCCAGAGAGCGTATTGTGATGTCTCTCTGTATTATTTTTCTGTTGTTCGCACCGACATCGGCTACAGCACAGTCTAATTCAATGAAAGTATCCCTTAATTTAAAGTCTGCATCAGTTAAAGAGTTTTTTGATGCAGTGAAAGCTCAGACAGGTTTAAACTTTATCTATAACACTGAGCAAGTAAAGAGTATGTCTCGTATCACGATCCAAAGTAAGGGACAACCTATCACTGAAGTTTTGGATAAAGTATTGGCTAACACAGGCTATACTTACGAGATTGAAGGCAATATTGTGACTATTGTATACCAACAGTCCAAAGAGAAGAAAAAAATTATAACCGGAGTGGTAGTAGATGAGGGAGGAGAACCCTTGCCAGGAGCTCATATCAAGTTATTAAAAACAGAGCATTCCGCAGTAACAGATGTTGAGGGGAATTTCTCCATTACTATAGTGAATCAGAGTAACCCTGTCCTGACGGTATCGTATTTGGGTATGACCACACAGAATGTAAAAGTTGCTAATGGTAAACCTTTACGAATAGTGATGAAGCCGGACGAAAAGCAATTGGATGAAGTGGTAGTGACCGGTTATGTGAAGATTAGCAAGAATAGTTTTACAGGAACCTCAGTATCTGTTTCGGCAGATCAGTTAATGTCAGTATCAAAAACGAATGTATTGGGAGCTTTACAAGTATTTGATCCTTCTTTCCGTATTGCAGAAAATAATCTGGCCGGTTCAAACCCGAACAAAGTACCGGAATTGTATATTCGTGGTCGTTCCGGTATCGGAACAACGGAACTGGATGCGGAAAGTCTGTCTAAGTCATCTTTGGAAAATAATCCGAATCTTCCTACTTTCATTATGGATGGATTTGAGATCTCTGTACAGAAGTTGTATGATATGGACCCGAGTCGCATTGAGAATATTACTATTTTGAAGGATGCTGCTGCTACGGCAATGTATGGTTCGCGTGCTGCGAATGGCGTGGTTATTATTACCACTGTAACTCCCAAACCGGGTAAAATAAATGTGAATTATAACTTTACAGGAACATTGGAATATCCGGATCTGACCGATTATAATCTGATGAATGCTCGTGACAAGCTTCAAACGGAAGTTACGGCCGGATTATTTAAGGCAGATCCGGAAGCGGAAAATTATGTATCAGAGCAGGCGTCATTGGACGAGATTTATAATAAAAAATTAAATAATGTAGTACGGGGTGTTGATACGTATTGGTTATCAAAACCGCTTCGTACGGTGTTCAATCATAAGCACAGTTTGTATTTAGATGGAGGTATGGAGAACCTGCGTTGGGGAGTCGATCTTTCTTATAATAAGGATGAAGGTGTGATGAAGGAATCTTTCCGTGACCGTATGTCAGCCGGGCTTTCATTATCTTATAGATTGGGAAATTTCCAGTTGCGTAATTATTTGTCTTATACATACACTAAATCATCAGATTCTCCTTATGGCAGTTTTTCCGACTATACTTCTAAGCTACCCTATGATGAGTATTTGGATGAATATGGGAATTATCTGAAAACAACTTATGGATGGAATGGTACAAGTGGAAGTGAAAATCCTTTATATGAAGCTACTTTGGGTAGTTACAGCCATGATAAATCATGGGAGTTGATTGACAATATCGAGTTGCTTTGGAATATTACTTCTCATTGGCTATTGAAAGGGCAGTTTAGTGTTACGAAGTCAAATTCGGAGGCAAATGATTTTTTAGATCCTCGTTCGCAAAAAAATGAAGAAAAACTAGGGTTTAATAATGTTGTTTCGGGGCAATTGGACGTGGTAACCGGTAATAGTTTGAGTTGGGATGCAAATTTGACAATTTCTTACAATCATAGTATAAAGAAAAATAATCTTAATTTCTTGGCAGGTGTGAATGCTAAGTCCAGTACAGGCAATGGATTGGCTATATCCTATCGTGGATTCCCCTCAGGAACACTCTCTGCACCAGGATATGCACACTCTATTTATGGCAATCCGTCCGCATCTGATACGAAAAGTCGCTTGTTGGGCGCTTTGGCTACCTTCAACTATTCGTATGATAATATTTATCTTGCCGATGTGTCTACCCGTTTCGATGGAAATTCAGAGTTTGGCTCTGATAATCGTTTTGCTCCTTTTTTCTCGGGAGGGGTAGGGTTGAATATTCATAACTATAAAAAGTTGAAAGATTGGGAATGGCTCAATCGCTTGAAAATTCGTACAACTTACGGTGTGACAGGTAAAGTAAACTTTTCTCCTTACGATGCGCAAACTATGTATCGTATTACTACAGAAAGATGGTATAAAACCGGTCTTGGAGCCTCGCTTATTGCTTTGGGTAATTCTAATTTAGGTTGGGAAAAAACAGGGAACTGGGACTTCGGTGTTGATTTGGACATGTTCGACGGACTGTTTCAGATGGATTTCTCTTATTACCGTAAAAAGACAAAAGACCTCGTGACTAATATTACGTTACCTAGTTCTACCGGGTTTACATCTTATAAAGATAATATCGGAGAGGTGATGAATAAGGGTATAGAGATTCAAATTAGAAGTACATTGCTCAATACCAAAGACTGGATGGTAGCTTTATATGCTAACTTGGGACACAATAAAAATGAAATATTAAAAATTTCGGATAGTTTGAAAGATTACAATAACAAGGTCCTGGCTAAATACGATAATTATGATGTGGCATACGAGCGCACCAAACAAGAGTATGCAGATACTCATCTGCAATATGTGGAAGGTGGCTCACTAACCTCTATCTTCGCTGTACGTTCATTGGGAATTAATCCTGCAGATGGCAAGGAGATATTTGTGAAACGTGATGGAACTATCACTTACGATTGGAATGCTGCCGATCAAGTGGTGGTCGGTAATGAAGAACCGAAAGGACAAGGTTCCTTTGGATTGAATTTGCGTTGGAAGAACTTTACTTTATTCTCTTCTTTCTTGTATGAATTTGGTGGACAGCGTTACAATCGTACTTTGATAGATAAGGTGGAGAATGCCCGTATTTCATCACAGAACGTAGATCACCGGGTGTTGACAGGACGTTGGCAGAACGTGGGAGATCGTACGCCTTATGCTGCATTGCAGACCCAGTTAGTTACCACCACTCGTCCTACCAGTCGATTTATACAAGATTATAACATGCTGACGTTCAATTCGCTTACATTAGGTTACGATTTTGATTCTTCTTGGTTGAAGAAGTTCCATTTAGGCATGTTGCGATTAGAACTCTCCGGTAATGATCTTTTCCATGTGTCTACAGTTCGCGCTGAACGTGGGTTGGACTATCCGTATTCCCGTTCTTTCGCTGTATCACTTAAAATGAGTTTGTAATTTGGAAACTGTAAATGTTAGGATAATGATAAATAAGAAAAAAAACATATTATGTTCGTTGCTTACTCTGCTTTTAATGAGCAGCTGTAGTTGGTTGGAAGTATCACCGAGCAACGAAGTGAATGCTGACGATATGTATAGCAATGGAGATGGTTACCGCAATGCATTGAATGGACTTTATTTGCAATTGTCGGGAAGTACTCTTTACGGCAAGAATCTGAGTTGGGGCTTTATAGAAGTATTGGGGCAGCAATATCTGACAGAAAAGATGAAAACTACGGATATCTATGCCAAGGCAGCCTCATACAAATATGATGATGCCGATGTAAAGTCGGTTATCTCAAGCTTGTGGACTGAAAGTTACAACGCCATCGCTGGATGCAATAAACTTATTAGCATGGTGAGTGAGGCCGACCCTGATCTTTTTGTTGAGAATGAGATGGAAAAGGGCTTGATTTGGGGAGAAGCGTTGGCGTTACGGGCGTTGTTTCATTTCGATGTTCTGCGTATGTTTGCTCCTTCTATGGAGGTAGATGATGGAGAAATTCATATTCCTTACGTAGATTCTTATCCGGTGATAAGTACTACATATTATTCAAACGCTGATATTTTGAAGAAGATAGAAACTGACTTGTTGAAAGCTCAGAAGTTGATAGCGAAGTGTGATGTAGAGAAACATCCGGTGTGGATGGAGACGGGATACCGCATGTTTGGAAAGGGACTTGCTGACGAGCTCCCTGAAGAGGTTTTCTTTGCTTTTCGTGGATTCCGTATGAATTATTATGCTGTTACTGCTTTATTGGCGAGAGTATATATATGGGAAAAGGAATATAAGAAAGCGTTTGATTGTGCAGATGAGGTAACGAAAGCTTATAACAACGAACCGTTATTTGGATTTACGGAAACGTTGAGTAATGATATGAAGGATTGTGCGAATGTGATTTTCTCTGTGAGTAGTGAAACGTTGTTAGATGATTACAAGCCTTTTGTAACAAGTGGCAATGATAACTTATTCTTGTTTACGGCTGAAGATATTTATGAAGGTTCAAGTGAGGATCGGAGGGGAAAGGCATGGATCAGCAATTTAGGAAGTTTGCAATATTCTAAGAAATACCTGTTGGAGGAATCAGAAACGGGATATGATGTCATTCCGGTACTTCGTTTGAGTGAAATGTACTATATTATGGCAGAGTATTATGCCCAAGAAGGGAATTTCACAGAGGCAGGAAAGATGCTTGACCAGGTTCGTTCGGCAAGAGGGCTGATCTCCAGCTCTTCTGGCTTCTCTTCAATTGAAGACTTTAGAGCAAGGTTACTGAAAGAGATGCGTAAAGAATTTGTGGGTGAGGGACAGCTTTATTTTCAATACAAGCGTTTCAATGATAAATCATTGTCCGAAAAGGTGAAATTTGTATTCGACCTTCCCGAAAATGAAGATATTTAATGAACAAAATGATTATACACATATTTATGAAACCATATATATTGTTATTATTTTTTGCTTGCTGTTTGTTTTCCTGCTCGGAAGATAAGATAGAATCCTATTATGGCGGGCAATATTTATATTTTAGTCAGTTAAAAGATGCTCAGGAAGATGAAGATGCTATTCGGGTCTCTTTTAATAACTATCCGTTGGATAATGAATTGACTGTAAAAATTGGTTTGGGATTAGTAGGTGATCCGTTCGCTATGGATGCTCCTTACAAGATAGGTGTTGTGAAAGAAAAAACCACCGCCTTGCCTGAAAATTACAGTATTCCTCAGAACCCTGTATTTAAAGCAAATTCCGCTATGGATAACTTGGAGTTGAAACTTATTAAGACAGAAAATTTGACAGAAGATGTTTCACTTCTATTAAAGATTGAGGCAAACGATTATTTCGCGGGGAGTATTCAGCATTTTGATACTATTCGAGTTGTGTTCAATGCTGTGGAAAGTCAGCCACTATGGTGGGATAAGGACGTAAAGAACGTTTATTTAGGTACTTATTCACGTGCTAAGTATAGAGCTTTGGTACAATATGGCGGTGAGGGAGCTGCTGATTTTGGTAATATGAATGCTTCGCAAAAGCGTCAATGTGCCTTGCGCTTGAAAGATGCTATTGCATTATATGGCTTAAAAGAAGATAATGGAAAGGCTATGACTGTACCTATTTACTAATTTTATAGAATGAAGACGAAAATGATAAAGATAAAATTAATGTTTGTAGCGGTGATTTTATCATGTTGCTTATTCTCGTCCTGTTATGAGGATAAGGGAAACTATGATTATCGGCTGATAAATGATGTCACGATACATATTCCATTGGAGAACGATGAATACGTGATGGGGGACAAACTAGAAATAACTCCCGACCTGAAGTTTGCAGCTGGAAAGGAATCGAATGAGTTAACTTATTCGTGGACTTTCGATGGGAAAGAGATATCTACAGAACGAAATTTGAATTGGATTGTGGACGATCCGGGACAATATAAGGATTTGCGTTTGGCTGTAAAAGATGAAGTTACTGGTGTTACTTATTTCGGTACAGCATTGATATCGGTTATTTCTCCATATGCTTCGAGTGCTTGGGTGGTTTTGTCGGCGAAAGAGGATGGGACAACGATGTTGACTTATATGCGTCCCACCCGTACGGAAGCGGAAAATGAGGAAGATCGGAAATATACATTGGATGTTACTAAAGATGTATTTGGTCTTTCTAATGAAGGAGCATCGTTGGGTGGAGAGCCGCTATCTATGGAGCAGCATTTTGTTACTCAATGGGGAGGGGAAGATAACACAAGTTGGTTGTGGATTACTCAACAAGGAGGTCTAGGTTGTGTGGATGTATCCGGTAGCTCATACCAAGTAGAAGGAACATTGCCGACTATGTTTATCAATGCGAGTTATCCGCAAGGATTTGAACCGCAAAGCGTATATGATATGGTCTATCTTTCGATGGCTATAGGGAAGGATGGTAAGATTTATACTCGTGTAAAGGGTGTATATGAGTTATTTAATACTAATTATTTTTTGGATGACAGACCTTTACTTTATGAAGGGAATCCTGTGGATGGAACTATGATAGCTAAGACACCTGAGTTTTATACGCATGGCGGAACTTTGTTATTTGATAAGAATTCTAATCGTTATTTACATATAGCAGATCTGAAAACTGAAGTTTTTGTAATTGGAGGTGGCATGACAGAAAAGAATTACTCAGGTAATGTACTTGCTTTAGAAACTTGGGATGAACGTTTTGACAATATGGAGGGATGTGTAGTACATTATATTGGCGTTGCAGAATCTCCTTATGATTGGGGTGGTTCTTTAAGTTATAAATCTGTTATAGAGAAGGGGGGGAAATACTATATTCAAGATTTTGAGGTGGATGATTATACAGGTGGTTCTTATCCTCCAGGTGCTTATTTTAATAGTCAAGATGAAGTCCCTTTTGACGGATTGATAGGCGCAGATAAGAAAAACGTGTATTCACTTTGTTATTATCAACAAACAGATCGTCCATACTTGTTATTTAGTAGTGATAATATCCTTTATTTATACTATTTTGAAGGTGATGCAGGTAAGAAACTGGTAAAGTTTGCTACATTTAATGCATCGATAAACGGAATTGATACCGGAGGTGGTGCATACGAAGGACATGCCGGGGTTGGATTGGAAAATGGAGACTTTTATGTACTGGATTTAAGTAAGTCGGTATTAGAAGAGGTGATTAAGAATGGGGATAGTGATAAGAAAGTGTTGTTTAAACAAGAAAATCTAGGCAAAATTGTGCAAGTGCTCTTTAAACGGAAAGCAACTCGTGATTCTTGGTAAAAACTGTCAAAAATGGAAAACATTAAAAAGATATATATAGTAATGTACAAGAAGATCTATTTATTTCTCTTGGTCGCATTATGCGGGGCTATGATCAACCCCGCTGTAGCCAAGAAAAAAAACAAGAAGAAAGCTTCTACGGAAGCTACGACAAAAAAGAAAGAGAAGAAAGAAACTAAGTATGACAAACTGTTCAAAGGCAAGAAAGTCACGACAGCAAAAGGTTTCATTACTCTTCATCAGTTTGATAATAAAGTTTATTTTGAGTTGCCGCTCAAAGTGCTCAACCGTGATATCCTGTTGGGATCTACAATTGCAGAAACAACGGATAATCAGTTTGGATGTGTAGGTGAGAAGTCTAGTGATCCTTTTTTGATTCGTTTTGTGCAGCGTGATTCAACGATCACATTGCGTCGTGTGCAGGCAGGACAGTTTTCGGATGATCGGGAAATAAAAAAACGTTTGCAGAGTAGTACAATGCCGGCTATTGCCGAAACTTTCGAGATAAAGGCTTACAATAATGACAGTACTGCGGTTGTATTTGATATGACCAGCTATCTGTTGAGCGATAAGAAGATGCTCTCTCCTTTCTCTCCTTATTCATTGATAGAAATGATGGGAGCGAACATTGATAAGAATTTTGAGAAGGAAAGCTCCTTTATACAGGGCATCAAAGGTTTTGAAGACAATGTCAGTGTCCGTTCCTTGTTGACTTATAAAGTAAGTGTAGGGGCTAAAGGAGGTTATGCGGTAAAAAATATGCCTTTCTCGGCTGTGATGAACCGTAGCTTTATCTTGTTGCCGGAAAAGCCGATGCGTCATCGTTATGCCGATCCGCGTATTGGTATTTTCGAACACTCTATTGTTGAGTTTGCTTCCGAAGGACGCGGATTGCGTACTCGCCATATTGCTCATCGTTGGAATCTGGAGCCGTCGGATTCTGCCGCATATCTGCGTGGAGAGTTAGTAGAACCTAAAAAGCCTATTGTTTTCTATATTGATGATGCATTCCCGTTGAGTTGGAATAAATACATTCATAAAGGAGTTGAGGTATGGCAGAAAGCATTTGAGAAGATTGGCTTTAAGAATGCGATTATAGCAAAGGATTTTCCTAAAAACGATCCTAACTTTGATCCGGAAAACATCAAATATTCTTGTATCCGTTATGCCCCTTCTACTGTAGCCAACGCAATGGGACCTTCTTGGATTGATCCTCGTTCGGGAGAGATCATAAATGCATCAGTAACGGTATATCATAATATTGTGCAGTTGGTTCAGTACTGGCGTTTTCTGCAGACTGCCCCGGCAGATAAAGAAGTTCGTGATGTAGTGTTGCGTGAAGACTTATTGGGAGACTGTATCGCTTACGTGCTTTCTCATGAGGTAGGACACACTCTGTCTCTAATGCATAATATGGCGGGTTCTTCTTCCATTCCTGTAGAATCATTGCGTGATCCGAAATTTACTCAGGAGTATGGAACGACTTATTCTATCATGGATTATGCACGTAATAACTATATAGCACAGCCGGGCGATAAAGAGAAAGGGGTACGTATGACACCTCCTGAACTTGGTGCTTATGATTATTATGCGATCTCCTGGTTGTATAAACCAATATTTGAGGCGAAAACATCTGAAGAAGAAATTCCCATACTGGACAAATGGATCAGTGAGAAATCGGGTGATCCCAAGTATCGTTATGGTAAGCAGCAGTTTAAACGTCGCTTCGACCCGAGTTCCGTAGAAGAAGATTTGGGAGATGATCCTGTGAAAGCTTCAGAATATGGACGTCGTAATCTGCAATATATCCTGAAACATATTAATGAATGGGTAGCAGACAAAGATAAGGATTTTGAGTTCCGTACTGCTTTATATGATGAAGTTGTCTATGGATATGTACGCTATTTAAGCTTCGTGTTAGCTGATATCGGAGGTATTTATCTGAATGAACGTTATGACGGAGATCAGCGTCCGAGTTACCAGACTGTGTCGAAAGAGCAACAGAAGAAAGCGTTGAATTTCTTGTTGAATGAGTTGAAAGATCTTTCTTGGCTGGATGCGAATGAGACTTTGAAAGAGTTTCCTATTCGTACTTCTGTAGCTATGCAAATGGAGAACGCGATTATTGATGGTATTTTATCTCGTTGTGGTGCTGTTTCTATCTGTTCGGATAAGGCGACATCCGCTCCTTACACTCAAAAAGAATATCTGGCAGATATCGAACGTTTTGTATGGGCACCGACACGTGCTGGTAAAACTTTGACAGATACGGAGATGCGTCTGCAGATGAATTATCTGACAAAACTGATAGAAGGATCTGTAACCGGAGTTGCTAAAAATGCGACTCGTAAAGGTATTACGGATATGTATGGTATTATTGAGATTCCTGAATGGTTGAAGGCTGCTTCTCGTGAGCGTTTTGGCATCGTCTCGGAAGAATTTATGGGATGCTTTAATAATAAGCATGCTGAAATGCAGGCAGCCCGTTTGGAAGAAATTAGCGGTTTTGAGGATGATGTTGATTTGAAGGCTCCGTTGGAACCGATGGAACATGTTTATTTCGGCGAATTGAAGAAAATCCGTAGCTTGGTTGCAGCAAGTGCTTCTACCGGCTCTGCTGATACGCAACGCCATTATCGCTTATTGTTGTACAAAATTGATCAGGCATTAAAATGATAGGAAGTATGAGAAATAGATATAGTAAGATACTTTGTTTATTGCTTCTTTTTATGTGTTGCCTGCCACAAGACGGAAATGCGATCTGGCCTTTTAAAAAGAAGAAAAAAGAGGAAAAGAAAGAAGTGCTGACACCTTATCAGAAGCTTTTCAAGAACAAGAAAGTGCAGACAGCTCATGGGCTGATGACTATTCATAAAGTGGAAGATAAAGTGTATGTTGAGTTTCCGGTTGCTATGTTAGGACGGGAACTGCTGCTGACTTCTTCTATAGAAAACACGAGTGACGGTGGGGAAGGTGCACCGGGACAACTGGGCGGAACAGATGTACGTCTGCGCTTTGAGATGATCGATTCAACAATCGTGGCACGTATGCCTTTGTTGAGTAAACCTGTCAATACGAGTGGTGACTCTGATATTGCCCGTGCACTGAATCATTCACATAATCCGGGTATCTTCAAGAGCTTTAAAGTGCTGGCATGTACACCGGATAGTTCCGCTCTTGTAGTGAATATGAAAAGTTTATTCTTGGAAGGTTCGGCTTTTACCAAACCTTTCCCATCGACTTCTGCTAACGGCTATTATGGTTTTGTATCTCGCGACCACTCTTTGGAATCTGATAAATCGTCTGTTTTGGGCGTTTCCGCTTCCGGAGATAATATTACCGTTCGTGAAGAATTGGCATATAAGGTGAATCACACTTTGATGGGAGCTTATAGTATGTATGAGAATGTTCCGTTGACGGCTGTGGTAAATAAGATGTTATGTGTTTTGCCGGAAGAGCCTATGACTCCCCGTTTGGCAGATTCACGTCTTGGATTGACTACACAGTTGAAAAGTGACTTCGCCGGGGCGGGGCAAGAGGTGAAGAATATACGTTATGCAAAACGTTGGCGGATTGAGCCTTCGGATTCCGCTGCTTACCGTCGGGGTGAACTGGTGGAACCGAAGAAACAATTAGTATTCTATATTGATAGCTTACTACCCGTCAAGTGGCATCCTTATATTAAAGCCGGAGCGGAATCCTGGAATAAGGCTTTTGAAAAAATTGGTTTTAAGAATGTGATTTGTGTGAAAGAGTTTCCTAAGAATGATACTTTGTTTAATGCACACAGTTTGGATTGCATGACCATCCGTTACTCTGCTTCATGGATGAATACTGCACAAACCACTCTTCACTCTGATGCTCGTACCGGTGAGATTTTGAATGCTTCTATATTGATTAATGCGAACTTGATCAGTGTACAGTATGTAGACCGTATTGCGGCAACTGTGGCAACCGATCCTCGTGTACGTACTGTTATTTTCCCGCAAGAGGTGCAAGGTGAACTGATTCAAGCCGCTATTGCTCAGGCAGTAGGAACAGGATTAGGACTTAATGTGAACTGGGGTGCTCCTGTTGCTTATCCGGTAGACTCTTTGCGCTCTGCCAGCTTTACGCAGAAGTATGGTTTGGCTTCTTCTGTGATGGGTGGGGTAGTGATTAATGATGTGGCTACGGCTGATGATGTCCGGAAAGGAGTGCGTTTGGTCAATACGAACCCTGGACCGTATGATGAATTGGTTATCAAATATCTGTATCAGCCTATTTATGCCTCTTCATTGCAAGAAGAAAAAGCAACGTTGGATAGCTGGATCCGTCAACACACAGGGGATCCTCATTATGCTTATATCCGTAGTCAGCCCCGTTTTGATTCGGATCCGCGTAATAGTCGTGGAGGCTTGGGAGACGATCATTTGAAGTCATTTGATTATATGCTTTCCAATATCCGTACCGGTTGTGAGAATTATTATACTTGGTTCTCAAAAGGGGACAAGGACATGACAATGCGTAAGCGGGTATATTCAGCACTTTGTGATCGGTTGAACAGTCGTGTATATGCGGTTCTTTCGTATGTCGGTGGTATTTATCTGAACGATATTCGTGAGAAAGATGTGCTTCCGAGTTACTCGATGGTAGACCGCGAGAAGCAAAAGGCTGCATTGGACAGGGTGCTGAGTCTGGCAAAAGATCTGGACTGGATAGAGAGTGCAGCTCGTGCTACAGATTTCACAATTGCTGATAAGAAGGCAGATATGATGCGTTTGGAAATTTTCAAGAATATCTTTAATCGTTTGCCTTATATTGAAGTGTGTACGGAACGTTTCCCGGAAACGGCTTATACGGCTTCTGAATATTTGGATGACATTTATAATGTAGTATGGGAAGGAACTTTGAAACGTCGTACGTTGGATAATGTTGAGAAGGCTCTGCAGACTGCTTTTCTGGAAAGTATTATTGCTACCTCTACAGTGACTGCACCTATTGGTAGCTTTAAGGCCTCAAAGACGTCATTTGCAGATACCCGGAAATCGGAGATCAGTCTGGCTACTTTGCGTGAAGGAGAAAATGTAGAGCACTATCTGCATTCTTTGCAGACTCCTGAAGAAGTAAGTGGTTTTTCATCTGTTCCGCCTATTTATACGAATCAGACCAAAGTCGCTGCATATTATTTTGATATGTTGATGCGTACGAAAGAGATGTTGGAAAAGAGTATTGCGGTTATGCCTGAGGCTGATCGTTCACATTATGAACTTTTAATTTATCGCATAAATAAAGCGGTAGAGATCAAATAATAAATTTCTCTCTCTTGAATAAATAGTGTTAGCAATTCCGTTGCTAATGAAAACGCCCCGTCGTAGTGATTACGATGGGGCGTCTTCATTATAGTTAGTGTATGTTACAGTATAGTATGTTTTAGTAAACTGATTACTTTTTGAAACCGTTTGCTGTTGAGGCTTGCTTACACTTGTCGCATAGCTAATGCTTTGTTTTCCGCAGCTTCCATAATTTCCCGTTCTCCGGGTCCTTTATCGTTAATACCGCAAAGATGAAGAATCCCATGGATAATGACACGGTGCAGTTCGTCGTCATAAGAAGCACCAAATTGCTCCGCATTAGTGCGTATTGTGTCCAGGCTAATGAATAAGTCGCCTGATAAACGATCACCTTCGCAATAATCGAAAGTAATGATATCGGTGTAGTAGTCATGTTGCAGATATTGACGGTTTACCTCCAGAATCTTTTCGTCCGAGCAGAAGATATAAGCGATTTCACCGAGTCTTTTTCCATAAGAAGCTGCTACAGCTTTTATCCATTCCGTAGTCTCACGTTTCTTGATATCAGGCATTTTTACGCCTTCAGTTTGATAAGTTACAGCCATAATTGAATGTTATGATTTAAAAGAAAAATAAATAACTGATTAAGATAGCGGCTATGATACCCGAAAAGTCTGCAATCAGACCACAGGTCACCGCATTACGAGTTTTGGTAATTCCCACACTGCCGAAATAAACGGCCAGAATGTAGAATGTAGTATCTGAAGCTCCGCGTACAACACAGCTCATACGCCCAACAAAAGAATCCGGTCCTAATTCTTTCATCGTATCGATCATCAGGCCGTTTGCACCGCTACCACTAAGTGATTTCATCAGTGCAGTAGGCAAGGCTCCGACAAAGCTTGTATCAACCCCACATAGACCTACTATATAGCCGATACCTCCCACCAGAAAATCCATTGCTCCCGAAGTGCGGAACACTGCAATTCCTACCAGAAAAGCAACCAGATAAGGAATGATGCGTACAGCCGTCGTAAATCCTTCTTTGGCTCCTTCTACAAAAGAATCATATACATTGATTTTCTTTCTGATTCCCGTTAAAATAAACAGGATGATGACACTGAACAACAGAATATTCGCTATCAGTGTAGAATAAGTGCCCATATCCTCTCGCGATACACTTAGAAACAGATAGATTAATCCCGAAAAGAAAAGGCAGATAACCCCCATTAAAATGAGAATTGGTTTATTAATCAAGTTTATCTTTTGAGCGATGCTGACTGCTATAACTCCGACTAAAGTTGAAATGAAAGTACTTATCAGGATAGGAATAAATACATCCGTAGGTTGTGCAGCTCCCATTTGTGCACGATATACCATGATGCTGATCGGAATAATGATGAGGCCGGAGGTATTAATCACCAAGAACATAATCATTGGATTGGAAGCGGTATCCTTTTTCGGATTCAGTTCTTGCAGTTCTTTCATGGCTTTCAGTCCCAACGGGGTGGCGGCATTGTCCAAACCGAGCATATTGGCAGACATATTCATAAAGATGGAACCTAGCACCGGATGCCCTTTAGGAATGTCCGGAAACAAGCGGCAAAGCACCGGACTTAGAAAGCGGGCCAGTGCATTAATCAATCCACTGTTC
>OGGW01000236.1_pt1 | contig 57100 bp, 47 predicted proteins | sample 1571291 | NCBI WGS metagenome assembly OGGW01 (sample SAMEA2582028, study PRJEB24529) | metagenome | biome: Human gut stool | place: China | collected 2011 | reverse complement strand
GTATGTCCCACTACAAGCCAGTTTACTTTTCCATTGACTACCGCCCCAACCACCGTCATCGGTTTGGGATAAAGCGCCAGTACCGAACCTAAATTTTTCTTTTCCATATCCGTTTCATTTCGCAATATCACACTTTCTTCATTCCTCGTGCTACAGGAGCACACAAGGAACAACAAACATACATACTGAATAAATTTTAGCATAGCATTCTTATTATTTCTGTTACTTATCAATCTGACTCTCGGTAAACGGGTCTGCACGATGCCCCATAAGGTCTATTTGTGAATACTCCTTGTCAAATTCCTCCATCTCGTAAGCCGTAAGCCGCACATGAGCTGCTCCCAGGAAATCATCGAGGTGGTTCGGATTCGTTGTGCTGGGGATGGGAGCAATCCATGACTTACGCGAAAGCATCCACACCAAGGCAAACTGGGCAGGAGTAATGTTCTTTCGCTCTGCCCATTTACGCACAAGTGACACAAGCGGCATATTATGTTTCAAGGCTTCAGGAGTGAATTGTGGCAATGTAGCCCGCCGGTCGGGTTTCTCAAAACGACTTTCTTCATGAATCACTCCCGTAAGAAAGGCCCGTCCCAACGGACAATAAGGTACAAAACCGATTCCCAGTTCTTCCAGCGTAGGGAATATTTTGGTCTCCGGTTCGCGCCACCAGATGGCATACTCGCTCTGTACGGCCGAAAGCGGACAAACGGCATGTGCCCGACGAATCAAGGCAATCATATCCTTCTTTTCATACCGTCCACCATAGTAGCCTACCATGGGAAAAATCTCTTCTATCCATAATCTGATTTTTACGAGCCACTACGGCTCAACAACCCTCGTAATATTTCCATTTCGTTATCCGTCAGGCGGAAAGGGAAGCTTTCCTTTTCAGACGCGGAAACCTCGGCTTCCTGCACTAAAAAACATTGCATCACTCTTTCCGTAGTCGTGCGATAACGGTCTGCCATGAAGCAGACCACTTCATCCTCGTATAAATTGGCGGGAATGTCCATTGCTTTATCCATCTTTCTTGTTTTCTTGATACGGCAAAATTACCCCGACACGGGCAGAAGGCCGTAACAATACCACGGAAGGTCGTACCGTTTTTACGGATTTTACCTGCTCACGTGCGGCCAATTGGCTGAGATAATGTATTTTTGTGAAGGGACATCCCGACGAAAACAAAAGAATGGTTATGAGCAAGATTTTGAAAATAAGGAACGTAGGCGACTATAGCCAGTGGGTGGGACACACGGACACGCATCCGCTGGTCAGCGTCATCGACTATGCAGAAGTGTCTCCCGTGCGCCATTGCCTGAACAACTATAGCGTGTATGGCATCTTCTTTCACGACGAGGCGAACATCGACCTGGCCTATGGTTGCGGCAAATACGACTACAAGGAAGGAACCGTCATTTGTGTGGCTCCCGGACAGATAGGAGGAAAGGAAGATAACGGCGAGGTGGTCAACCTGACGGGATGGGCCTTGCTCTTCCATCCCGATTTGTTGCAGGGCACGGCACTGGAGAAGCACATCAGGGAGTATTCATTTTTTGACTACCGCGTGAATGAAGCCCTGCACATGACCAACGAGGAGCACGACATCCTCGTGTCGCTGATGCGCCAGATAAAAGATGAGCTACAGAAAAAGCACGATGCGCTTCAGGATGCCATCCTCGTGGGCTACATCGAACTGATGCTGAACTTCTGCCAGCGTTTCTACAACCGCCAGTTCATCACCCGCAAGCTGGTCAATTCGGACATGCTCATGAAGTTCGACCAGCTCCTGCGTGATTACTACGAAGAGAAGATCCAGCTTACCTCGGGCATGCCCACAGAGACATTTCTGTGAGGCTCAAATATCGTTTCTGAAAAGTTCAAATGCACGAAGGGGCACCCAATGCCGTGGGCGGAATACCGTAGCGTTTCTTGAAGGCCGTAGAGAAGTGCGAGGGGTTCTTGAAGCCCACCTCCGCATAGACGTCGACCACCTTCCGCCGTTCTTCCTTCAGCAGGTGATAGGCCACTTCCAGGCGCTTGCGCATCAGCCATTTCTCGGGTGTCAGCTCGCTCACCTTCTTGAAGTCGCGCTTGAAGTTTCACTTCCGGATTGAAGTAAGGAGTCATCGAAGCAAACAGGCTCTCAATCTCAGCCGAAGGAGGGAGTTTCATCACGCTGGGCACGAACTTCTCCACGGGTTCTGCCTTGTCCGTGTGGCGGGCATACTTTCCGTACATCTCCCGAAGGAAGGAACGGGTAAAGCACATATAAATCCCGCAATACTGCTCCCCGCCCGAGGCTTTCTTGTACATAGTCACACGATGGTCGCGCGGAATGAACACACACTCTCCTTTTCCCACGTATATCTGCCGGTGCCCGTCGTCGAGCACCATCTCGCCCGACAAGACATAGTTCATGGCGTATTCTCTGGAACGGTGCACGCACGCATCAGCATCATCATAAAAAAACTGAAGAACACATTCTGGTAATTGAATATGACTTTCATGGGGTTATGGCGTGAGGTTGTAGGTTCTGCTGTCATCTTATTTTTTAGTTTTAGCGATACAGAGATTCTCTTTCTAGTAGAGTTCCATGCACGTAATAAATGAACTCTATCCCTAATGGGAAAAATCGAATATATCGCAAAGATACGAATAAAAAGCTAATCCCGTTGCTTTCATCCTACTATTCAACGGATTAAGAGATATGATTTTCTCAATCTATTATAGTTTCCGGCACATTTCTAAAGCCAAAAATCTATCCTCAAAAACACAAGTGCATTTGAAAACAAACGCAAAGGCGTTTAAAGAAAAACTCCTTTGCGTTTTGAGCAAAACGTCAAGGCGTTTCATCCAAAACACAAAGGAGTCTTTTCAGGGTATCAAAAGTCTACAAACCACTCGTCTCAGACGGGCAGTCTGTACACCTTATTATATATTAGTAACCCAGTTCTTTTTCAAGAGCGTTGTATTTTTCCTTGTCAAGCTTCCAGTAGATGTTCAGCAAGTACTGGCCCCACAACTGACGGTTGTCTGGTTTAGCTTCTTTTGCTTTTTCATAGAAAGGAAGTGCTTTTTCGTACAGTTCCTTAATCTTAGCTTCGTTAGCTGCATACTTCGGATCGTCCATAGAAAGCTTAGAGTTTTCTTCTACGATTTCCTGAGCCGGGAAGAATGAGCAGTCACCAATCTTAGAATAAGCTTCAGCTACGAAATCCTTACCTTCTGCAATAATCTGGTTGAATGTAGCGATCGCACCTTCGTAGTCTTTCTTTTCATACTGAAGTACACCCTTCACGTACATGAAGTACGGAGTAGAATTCTTAGCCAATACGGCATCCATCTGAGCCAGACCTTCGTCAATCTTACCTTTCTGAATGTAATAGTCCATCAGGTTACCGATGAAGTATTCCTGTGACGGGAATTTTTCTACACCTTCCTGGATAGTAGTCAACCATTTTGCCGAATCAGGAGTTTCACCTTTTCCGTAAGCTTCTGCCAAGCACATCAGTGAACGGTAACCTTCTTCTTTGTGTTCCTTACCGATAGTAGCGTATTTAATTACGGCTGCATTGTCTTTCAATGAATTAGCGGCAAGAGCAGCATAGTTGGCAATCAACGGAGTCAGCGTGTCGTTCTTCACAGCATCTTCGTCAGCGAACAACGGGTTCTGCGGAGCGTCTACATACAGACCGAAGAATTTCAATGCGTTGGCATAGTTACCTGCATTGTAAGCGTCAGAACCGGCGTTAGTCAACTGAGGACGTACAGTAACCAGAGCCTTAGCCAGTTTCTTTCTCAGTTTCGGTTTTTTCAGTTCACCGCTCTTTACCTTAGCCTGTTCTACTTCGTCACACTTTGTGTAATATTCGAACATTTTAGCCAAGCTGTTATACAATTTAGCGGTATCAGCCTGACCACCCGGCAAATACAATTTCATGTTTTCATCGTCATAGATAGACTTCTGGAAATCACCAGCCAGCTTCCATGTTTCAGGATCATTGGCAGTAGAAGGATCTGTCAAAGCAGGTTCGATGATTTGTGCTGCCTTCACAGGATCGCTCTTGGCAGATTTAGCTTCCTTTACCACGCTTTCCTGAGCAGAAACAGCGCATGCGGTAAAGAACAAAGCAGCTGAGAATAATACTTTTTTCATAAGGTTTAAATTTAGTAATACAAATATTCAAGTTAGTTTTTGTCCGGATTATTCATTCGGTTCGTCCGTAGCGGGCTGAATGGTTTCTCCGTCGGCGGGCTGGATGTCCGTTGCCGGAGTTGCTTCGTCCTGCACTTCCTCTTCTTCGTTTTCAGAAGCTACCTTACATACGGAACCAATCTGGTCGTTGCGCTTTTCAAGGTCAATCAGGCGCACACCCTGTGTAGCACGTCCCATGATGCGCACATCGGCTACCTTCAAACGGATAGTGATACCCGACTTGTTGATAATCATCAGGTCGTTTTCATCGGTTACAGACTTGATAGCTACCAAGCTTCCGGTCTTATCCGTAATGTTCAGTGTCTTCACACCCTTTCCACCACGGTTAGTCTTACGGTAGTCTTCAATGTCCGAACGCTTACCGTAACCGTTTTCAGATACCACCATGATGGTTTCTGTTTCAGGGTCTTTGATACAAATCATTCCGATTACTTCATCCTGACCGTCCTCATCGAGTGTGATACCGCGTACACCGGTAGCCGTACGTCCCATTTCACGCACCGCGCTTTCATGGAAACGGATGGCACGACCGTTACGGTTGGCAATCACGATTTCATTGTTTCCGTTGGTCATACGTACTTCAATCACACGATCGTCTTCGCGGATGGTGATGGCGTTCACACCATTCTGACGCGGACGAGAATACTGTTCGAGCAACGTCTTCTTGATGACACCGTTCTTCGTACAGAAGAGTACATAGTGACTATTGATGAATTCCGTGTCGTTCAGATTCTTCACACGCAGGTAAGCCGTTACCACATCGTCTGCCTCAATGTTCAGCAGGTTCTGGATGGCACGTCCCTTCGAAGTCTTGTTGCCTTCCGGAATTTCATATACCTTGAGCCAGTAGCACTTACCCTTCTGCGTGAAGAACAGAAGCGTGTTGTGCATAGTAGCCGGATAGATATGTTCGATGAAGTCTTCATTACGGGTTTCACTTCCCTTCGAGCCTACGCCGCCACGGTTCTGCGCACGGAACTCAGAAAGCGGTGTACGCTTAATGTATCCCATGTGCGAAATAGTGATGACCATTTCGTCATCGGCATAGAAATCTTCCGGATTGAACTCTTCCGAAGCATATACGATTTCCGAACGACGGTTGTCGCCGTATTTTTCTTTCACTTCAAGCAACTCGTCCTTGATGACCTTCTTGCAAAGTTCCTCGTTGCTCAGAATTTCTTCGAAGTAAGCGATTTGCTTCATCAGGTCTTCGTATTCGGCATGGAGCTGATCCTGCATCAGTCCGGTGAGCTGGCGCAAGCGCATTTCTACGATAGCACGTGCCTGGATTTCGCTCAGGTTGAAGCGGGCCATCAAGTTCGTGATAGCTTCGTTTGGAGTCTTGGCGGCACGGATAATGCGGATTACCTCGTCAATGTTGTCTGAAGCGATAATCAATCCTTCCAGGATGTGCGCACGTTCCTTGGCCTTGCGCAAGTCGTAACGTGTACGACGGATTACCACCTCGTGACGGTGTTCCACGAAATATTTGATCAGTTCCTTCAGGTTGAGCAGACGCGGACGGCCATGAACCAGGGCCACGTTGTTCACGCCGAAAGAAGTCTGAAGCATGGTCATCTTGTAAAGCTTGTTGAGCACTACGCTGGCGTTGGCGTCACGCTTGATGTCGATGACGATACGCATACCTTCGCGGTCGGTTTCGTCGTTCACATTTGAAATGCCTTCGATTTTCTTGTCGTTTGACAAATCAGCAATGCTCTTGATCAACTCAGCCTTGTTCACACCGTACGGAATCTCAGTCACAACAATCTTGTCGTGTGTAGGATGCGATTCGATTTCGGCCTTGGCACGCATTACCACACGTCCGCGTCCGGTTTCGTAGGCATCGCGCACACCGCTGATACCATAAATATATCCTCCGGTCGGGAAGTCAGGCGCCTTAATGTACTGCATCAAGCCGTCTACGTCGATTTCATTGTTATCGATGTATGCCACGCAAGCGTCAATGACTTCACGCAGGTTGTGTGTAGGCATATTGGTAGCCATACCTACGGCGATACCCGAAGCACCGTTCACCAGCAGGTTCGGGATGCGGGTCGGCATAACGGTAGGTTCCTGCAACGTATCGTCAAAGTTGTTGGTAAAGTCTACGGTCTCCTTGTAAAGGTCCTGCATCATCTCCTCACCAATCTTCTTCAGACGAGCCTCCGTATATCGCATGGCGGCAGCACTATCTCCGTCGATAGAACCGAAGTTACCCTGACCGTCGACCAGCGGATAACGCATCGCCCAGTCCTGTGCCATACGCACCAAGGCACCATATACAGACGAGTCGCCGTGAGGGTGATACTTACCCAATACTTCACCTACGATTCTGGCTGCTTTTTTATACGGTTTGTCGGATGTATTTCCCAGTTCCATCATTCCGTAAAGGATACGGCGGTGAACGGGCTTGAATCCGTCTCTTACATCAGGGAGGGCGCGTGCCACGATTACTGACATGGAGTAATCAATGTACGACGACTTCATTTCCTCTTCGATGTTGATTTTTATAATTCTGTCTTGTTCTTGCATTTAATACATTATTAATTATACTTCCTTTCAAGGCTTGTGAAAAACCATGCTAAAGTACGACTTTTAGCGGATATACAAAAACTTTTCCACCAAAAAATACGTATAAGACTGCATTTGGAGATACTTACAGGAAATGTGGCACGCATTTTGTTAAATAGAAAGAAAGACTTGATGAAGAGTCTTTATAATAATGTATATTTGCAAGCCTATTTTGAATATAAACGATTGGAGAAGATATGAATTTGATGAGCAACGAATTTACACAACAAGTGTCCGATATCGTCGTTTACGGGAAAGAGGAGGCCAACCGCCTTCAGAACGACCATATCGAACCGGAACATCTGCTATTGGGCATCTTGCGCGATGGAGAGTGTAAAGCCGCCGAAATATTGAAATCGTTCTACCTGGACTTGAAAGGTATCAAGAACGAACTGGAAATACAATTACGGGAGAAATCCATACAGGAAAACTATTCACAAGACATCACATTCAGCGAGGAGGCATCCAAGATACTGACACTAAGCAAGTTGGAAGCCAAGCTGATGAATAACGAGAAAGTAGACACCCCTCATATTTTATTAGCCATTATGAGAGACAACCAGAATAACGCATATAAGATATTGGATAAGAACGACGTAACTTACGAAAAAATAATAGACCGTCTGAAGCAGGAGGAAGTTCCTTTTGACGGACTGGATTTCAATGACGACGAAGAAGAGGAAGGTATCGGACGCCGCGGAAACGCAGACAAGAGCAACGATGGCTTCGACTCTTCCGCTAACCGCCAGACCACGCAGACCGAACAGAAACAAGCAGAGGGAGGCACCCCCTACCTCGACAATTACGGCATCGACCTGACCAAGGCAGCCGAAGGTGGAAAACTCGACCCCGTGGTAGGCCGTGAGAAAGAAATTGAGCGTATCGCACAGATTCTGAGCCGCCGCAAGAAGAACAATCCGATTCTGATTGGTGAGCCGGGCGTGGGAAAATCGGCCATCGCCGAAGGTCTGGCACTCCGCATCGTGGAGAAGCGAGTTTCGCGTGCCTTGTTCGGCAAGCGCATCGTTTCGCTCGACATGACGGCGGTAGTAGCTGGAACCAAATATCGAGGACAATTTGAAGAACGCATTCGTGCCATTCTGACAGAAGTAAAGAAACATCCTGATGTCATTCTGTTCATTGATGAGATACATACCATCGTGGGAGCCGGCTCGGCAGCTGGCTCCATGGATGCGGCCAACATGTTGAAGCCGGCACTGGCACGTGGAGAAATCCAATGCATCGGAGCCACCACCCTCGATGAGTACCGCAAGAATATCGAAAAAGACGGGGCACTGGAACGCCGCTTCCAAAAGGTGCTGGTGGAACCGACCTCACCGGAAGAGACTTTGCAGATTCTCCGGAACATCAAGGATAAATACGAGGAGCATCATAACGTGACTTACACGGACGAGGCGCTGGAGGCTTGCGTACGCCTGACCGACCGTTATGTGACCGACCGCTACTTCCCCGACAAGGCCATCGATGCCATGGACGAAGCGGGTTCTCGCATCCACCTCACCCACATCTCCGTACCTCGGGAAATTGAGGAGCAGGAACGATTGATTGAGGAAGCGCAACAGCATAAGAATGAAGCTATTCGTTTGCAGAACTTCGAGTTGGCCGCCAGTTTCCGTGACCGTGAGAACCAGTACACGGAACAATTGGAACGTCTGAAAAATGAATGGAAAGAGAAGTTGAAGGACAACCGGGAAACGGTGGATGCACCGCAGATAGAAGAAGTGGTTTCCATGATTTCGGGTGTGCCCGTGCAACGCATGGCGCAAGCGGAAGGCGTACGGTTGAAGGGGATGAAACAGGCATTGCTCTCGAAGGTCATCGGACAAGACAAAGCGGTAGAGACACTGGTAAGAAGTATCCAGCGGAGCCGTGTAGGACTGAAGGACCCGAACAAGCCTATCGGTACGTTCCTTTTCTTAGGACCGACAGGTGTAGGAAAGACGCACCTGGCAAAAGAGCTGGCCAAGAACATGTTCGGCACTACCGATGCCATTATCCGTATCGACATGAGCGAATACATGGAGAAATTCACCGTGTCACGTCTGGTTGGAGCTCCTCCGGGATACGTGGGCTACGAAGAAGGCGGACAACTGACAGAGAAGGTGCGCCGTCATCCCTACTCTATCGTACTGCTGGATGAAATCGAGAAGGCTCATTCCGACGTGTTCAACATGTTGTTGCAGGTGATGGACGAGGGCCGGTTGACGGATAGCCTGGGACGGACCGTGGATTTCAAGAATACCATTATCATCATGACGTCCAACATCGGTACGCGCCAGCTGAAGGAATTCGGCAAGGGCATCGGCTTCACGGCACAGACCGGAGAAAACGAAAAAGAGCATGCCAACAGCGTGATTCTCAAGGCCTTAAACAAATCGTTTGCTCCTGAGTTCATCAACCGTCTGGATGAAATCGTGACCTTCGACCAGCTGGATATTGCTTCACTGGAGAAAATCATCGACATCGAGCTGGCGGGACTCTACAAGCGTATCGAAGGTTGTGGTTACCATCTCCTGCTCGACCAAGAAGCTAAGCGTTTCGTGGCAGAAAAGGGCTACGACGTACAGTTCGGTGCCCGCCCGTTGAAACGTTCTATCCAGAACCATCTGGAAGACGGACTAGCAGAGCTGATTATCAACGAAGAACCGCAGGCGGGCGATACCTTGCATGTGTACATGAACGTCCAAGGTGACGGAGTGGAAGTGAAAGTAGAAAAAGCATAACGGAATTCTGACAGAATTTCGGCATACAGACAAAATGTCAGGTACAAACGTATCTGGCATTTTTTTTGTGTAAGGACTGGAAAAAATTTTATTCGAACAATCATAAAAAACAAAGAGATATGCAAAAAGGTAATATCGGGGTTACAACAGAAAACATATTCCCCATCATAAAGAAGTTCTTGTATAGCGACCATGAAATTTTCCTCCGTGAATTGGTTTCCAATGCGGTGGATGCAACTCAGAAATTGAAGACGCTGGCCGCTACGGGCGATTTTAAAGGTGAGCTGGGCGATTTGACGGTACGTGTAAAGGTGGACAAGGAAAACGGTACCATCACCATCAGCGACCGTGGTCTAGGTATGACGGCCGAAGAAATCGACAAGTACATCAACCAGATTGCCTTCTCAGGAGCAAATGACTTCCTGGAAAAATACAAGGACGATGCCAATGCCATCATCGGTCACTTCGGTCTGGGATTCTACTCAGCCTTCATGGTAGCTAAGACAGTAGACATCGTAACTCTTTCTTATAAGGAAGGTGCCAAGGCCGTGAAATGGAGCTGTGATGGAAGTCCTGAGTTTACCCTTGAAGAAACAGAACGTAGCGACCGTGGAACCGACATCATCCTGCACGTGGATGAAGATTGCAAGGAATTCCTGGAAGAATCTCGCTTGCAGGGCTTGCTCACCAAGTATTGTCACTTCCTGGCCGTACCGGTAGCCTTTGGCAAAAAGAAAGAATGGAAAGACGGCAAGCAGGTAGAAACGGAAGAAGACAACCTGATTAACGACACTTGTCCTATCTGGACCAAGAAACCGTCGGACTTGAAGGAAGAGGATTACAAGAAATTCTACCGCGACCTGTATCCGATGGCCGACGAACCGTTGTTCTGGATTCACCTGAATGTAGACTATCCGTTCAACCTGACCGGTGTGCTCTACTTCCCGAAAATCAAGAGCAACATCGATTTGCAACGTAACAAGATTCAGTTGTATTGCAATCAGGTATACGTGACCGACTCAGTAGAAGGTATCGTACCCGACTTCCTGACCCTGCTTCACGGTGTCATCGATTCTCCGGACATTCCGTTGAACGTATCTCGTTCTTACTTGCAGAGCGATTCGAACGTGAAGAAGATTTCTACTTACATCACGAAGAAGGTATCCGACCGCTTGCAATCTATCTTCAAGAACGACCGTAAGGAATTTGAAGAGAAATGGGACGACCTGAAGATTTTCATCAACTACGGAATGCTGACTCAGGAAGATTTCTATGAAAAGGCTTCCAAGTTTGCTTTGTTCAAGGATACAGACAACAAGTATTACACCTTCGAAGAATACCAGACATTGATTAAGGATAATCAGACCGACAAGAACGGTAGCCTGATTTACCTCTACGCCAACAACCTGGACGAACAGTACACTTACATCGATGCGGCCAAGAACAAAGGCTACAACGTATTGCTCATGGACGGCCAGCTGGACGTACCGATGATCAACATGCTGGAACAGAAGTTCGAAAAGAGTCACTTCACCCGTGTGGATAGCGACATCGTAGACCGCCTGATTGTGAAGGAAGACCAAAAGGGCGAAGAACTTCCTCACGACAAGCAGGAAGTGCTCAGTTCTCTGTTCAAGGGACAGATGCCGAAGGTAAAGAAAACGGAATTCCACGTAGAAGCACACGCACTGGGCGAAAACAATGCGCCGATTGTCATCACACAGGCCGAATACATGCGCCGTATGAAAGACATGGCCAGCATCCAGCCGGGTATGAGTTTCTATGGTGAAATGCCCGACATGTTCAATCTGGTATTGAACAGCGACCACCGCCTGATTAAGCAGGTATTGAGCGATGCCGAAACGGCTTGTGCGGAAAAACTCGTACCGGTAGAGTCTGAAATCGCCATGCTGACACTCCGTCGTAACGAGCTCCAGAAAGCGCAGGAAGGAAAGAAGGATGAAGAAATCCCGACTGCCGAAAAAGACGAACTGAATGATGTAGAAAAGAAGATTGAAGCGCAAAAGACTGAAAAGGAAAACATTCTGAACGGTTATGCCACCGGCAACAAAGTGGTTCACCAGCTTATCGACCTGGCCTTGTTGCAAAACAACATGCTGAAGGGTGAAGCCCTGACCAACTTTGTAAAACGAAGTGTGGAAATGATCTGATTTTCCCCTGTAAAATAAGGAAAGCCATTCTTGCAGGTATGCAGGAATGGCTTTTTTTGTGCTTTTTATGCCCGTGGATAGAAGATAATTTGTACTTTTGCCCAGAAACACGCAAGCAAACAACCATGGGAAACAAAACCGAATTGATATTAATCCGCATCAGCGGAGTGGACCGACCGGGACTGACCGCATCGGTAACTGCCATCTTGTCTAAATATCAGGTAGACATTATGGACATCGGACAAGCTGACATTCACAGCACCTTGTCACTGGGTATTCTTTTCAAATGTTCCGACCAGGATTCCGGAAATATCATGAAGGAATTGCTTTTCAAGGCTTCTGACTTGGGTATCAATATCCGCTTCTATCCTATCAGCGATGAAGAGTATGAAACGTGGGTCAACCTGCAAGGAAAGAACCGCTACATTCTGACGCTATTGGGCAGAAAACTTACGGCACAACAGATTGCCGGTGCTACCAAGCTTTTAGCAGAGCAACAACTGAACATCGACGGTATCCGGCGTCTGACCGGACGTATTCCCCTGGACGAGAAAAAGGCAAACGTGAGAGCCTGCATCGAATTTTCGGTGAGGGGTACTCCCAAAGACCGTGAAGAGCTACAAAGCCAGCTCATGCAGCTCAGTGCTTCACTGGGCATGGACTTCTCGTTCCAGCAAGACAATATGTACCGCCGTATGCGCCGTCTGATTTGCTTTGATATGGATTCCACGCTTATTGAAACAGAGGTCATCGACGAACTGGCCATACGGGCCGGTGTGGGCGACCAAGTGAAAGCCATCACAGAAAGAGCTATGCGCGGCGAAATCGACTTCTGCGAAAGTTTCAAGGAACGGGTGGCCCTGCTCAAGGGACTGGATGAGAGCGTGATGCGCGACATTGCCGAACATCTCCCGATTACCGAAGGAGTGGAACGCCTGATGTTCGTCCTCAAGCGCTACGGATACAAGATTGCTATCCTGTCGGGAGGTTTCACCTATTTCGGCAACTACCTGAAAGAGAAATTCGGCATTGACTATGTGTATGCCAACCAGCTGGAAATCGTGGACGGCAAGCTGACCGGCCGCTATTTAGGTGACATCGTAGACGGAAAACGAAAGGCTGAACTGCTTCGTCTGCTGGCACAGGTAGAAAACGTGGACATCGCACAGACGATTGCCGTGGGCGATGGAGCCAACGACCTGCCCATGCTTTCTACGGCAGGACTGGGAATCGCCTTCCATGCCAAACCGAAGGTGGTGGCCAATGCGCAACAGGCCATCAATACCATCGGACTGGATGGCGTGTTGTATTTCTTAGGATTCAAGGATTCCTATCTGGACGAACGCGGCAAATTATAATGACAAGATAACATTACTATATGAAGTTTTCGGAACTGAACTTAGAAGATAGCGTCCTCGATGCCTTGGACGCAATGAATTTCCAGGATTGTACACCCGTGCAGGAACACACCATCCCTGTCATCCTGGAAGGAAAAGACCTGATTGGCGTGGCCCAGACAGGTACGGGAAAAACGGCGGCCTACCTGCTTCCGGTGTTGAACCAGTTGAGCAAGGGAGGTTATCCGGAGGATGCCATCAATTGTATCATCATGTCGCCCACCCGTGAGCTGGCCATGCAGATTGACCAGCAGATGGAGGGTTTCTCCTATTTCATGCCGGTGTCAAGCGTGGCGGTGTACGGAGGAAACGACGGTATCCGTTTTGAGCAGGAAAAGAAAGGACTGACTTTGGGAGCGGATGTGGTAATCGCTACTCCGGGACGTCTGATCAGCCACTTAAGCTTAGGTTATGTGGACCTGTCGAAAGTATCCTTCTTCATCCTCGACGAAGCAGACCGCATGCTCGATATGGGATTCTCGGACGACATCATGCAGATTGTCAAATATCTTCCGAAAGAACGGCAGACCATTATGTTCTCCGCCACCATGCCGACCAAAATCCAGCAACTGGCCAAGACCATTCTTCACGACCCAGTGGAAGTGAAACTCGCCGTATCCAAGCCGGCGGAAAAAATCATTCAGGCCGCTTACATCTGCTACGAGGCACAGAAACTGGGTATCATCCAGTCGCTGTTCCAGTCCCAGCAACCGGAGCGTGTTATCATCTTCGCATCTTCCAAGCTGAAGGTAAAAGAAGTAACCAAGGCCCTGAAGCGCATGAAGCTGAACGTAGGCGAAATGCACTCCGACCTGGAGCAGAGCCAGCGTGAGGAAATCATGCACGAGTTCCGCAACCGCCGCATCGACATCCTGGTAGCTACCGACATCGTGGCCCGTGGTATCGACATCGACGACATCCGCCTGGTCATCAACTACGACGTGCCGCATGATAGCGAGGATTACGTACACCGCATCGGACGTACGGCCCGCGCCAACAACGACGGATGCGCCATCACTTTTGTAAGTGAAACCGAGCAGACTCGTTTCAAGCAAATCGAAACATTCTTAGGAAAAGATATTTACAAACTCCCCGTGCCTGAAGAACTGGGCGAAGGTCCGGTATATGCTCCCCGTACCTCCAGAAAAGAAGGAGGCAAACAGGTGAAGAATTTCTCCCGCAACAAAAAAGGCGGATGGAAAAAGAAAGGGGGAAACCATGCGAAAAAACAGGGAGAAAGAACGGTCAAGAACTGATTACCACATTTCTCTGACAGCATAAAAGAAGCCCGTACAAGTTCTTGCATTTTCATCGAACTTGTACGGGCTTTTCTTATAAGAGGATTCTGCAACCGCCCTGGAAAAACCCACTCTTCTATGCCGTGTTATTAGCGGAATTTCTTAATGTGAATCCCCAAAACGCTTTTTCAGAAAGTCTGCCAGGTTATGGGTTCCAACCTGCTCCGTTGAAATACTCCCGTCTTTCTCTACCACCACATAATGAGGGATACCGTTAAACTGGAAGAGCTCTCGCATATACTTGTATTCCGTATCCGTGAGACGGAAACAAGCTTCACCTTTCAAATGCTTTTCTACATATTCCGCATAAGCTTTCTCAGGAGATTCTGCTTCGCTCGTGATGTAAACAAACTGAAATCCGGGATGATTGCGATATTGCTCGCGCAACTTTGCCGTGGCTTGTATACCCTGCCGACAAGGAGCACAAGTAGTAGCCCAGAAATCCACGAACAGCACCTTGCCCGCATAGGGTGCAATGATACGGCGGAAAATGTCGGTAGCTTTTCCTTCAGGCAGCCGATACGAAGTTTGCTTCGTTACAGGATATAACGTTTTCTGCATCTCACGGACCGTAGCTCGCAGATAAGGATGACTTACGGTCTTTTCCAGTTGACTGACAAATATTTCAGCATCCTGGGGCCGCTTCAGCACTTCAGACAAGACATAGCGCAAGTTATGCACACGGGCTATCTGCCAAAACAAAGACGAAGAGGCACCACACAGACTGTTGACGATACTATCTTTTACCTCACTCATTTTGAGTTGCAAGTGTAACTTCTTTTCATCTTCAGACAACGCCTTGAAATCTTCATCGCTCTGTAATTTTATCTGAATGTTGTAAGCAGGTGCGAGCGGGTCCATGAATTCAAACCGATTGATGAAAGAGCCCACATTGGCATTAGCCAGTGCAGACTGCTCATTCAAGGGCATTTCCTTCAGGAACTTATAATAGGAGGCATCAGGCTGCACTTTCAGAACCTGATTGGTGGTATCTTTCTGTGCATAGTAATTGCGGGCTAACTGGAACTCCAGATACGTATATCCCGCCTGTAAATTCACCTGGTTATGTATCAACGAAACTGCTTTCTGTGAGGGAGCATAGAGACAACTGAGCGAGTCGGCCTGCTCCTGCCATTGAGTGACAACAGGCGTCAGGTGCTCTTGAAATTGGGCCGGCGTCAGTGTTTTCTGCGCCTGAGCCAGTTTGTCATAGGAATAATTGAAGTGCCCGCTCAGCATCATGTCAAGGTATGACAAACCCGCATTCTTCCCCATGTAGGCAGTGTGAACAAGCGGGTAGTTATGGTCACGCGCCCGACTGCGGGCCATAAGGTCCTCCCAATCAATATAAAGAGTGATTGTATCTCCCGGTTCGGCGTAGAAAGGAATCCGGGCATTGTTTATTATCAGACCCTGACAGACCGGATGCGACAGAACAAACTTGCACTGAAAACTACCGTCGGAGTTAATGGGAACTACCGTGGGATAATCTTTACCAATGATTTCATTAGCCAAGTAGAGGATGCCACTATCAAAACCCAGTCGCGTGTCATAACCGTCCAGATAACCTTGCAAACAAACGCTGTCATTACGAAAGAAATCCGTACCATAGCCATTATCGGCTTCCACAGCGGGTATTTCCGGACGAGTACGGACATAACGCTGCGCCTCCCCATGGTCGAGAGCGATAAGGCAGGAGCCATCTTTACGAGGCGTCAACTGCAACGTGACAGCGGAGCCATCGCTACGGTCCAGCGCATTCAGCATCAACCGCTTTCCTTTCTTTCGACATTCAGTCAAGTCGTACAAACGGTTATCCAGAATAACGATAGAATCATGAATACCATACACCCAGTGGCCTTGTGTATTGTCGGCAAACCAATTTCCTTCTACCGCTTTCAGGAGAGACTGGTCTTTCTTCTTGGCCGGAACTAACGAAATGTCATAGGTGTTGCTTTCGTTACTATCAGGAGCAATGAGGTGAATGGTCTGCACTTCTTCAGGAAGTGGTTCGAACAACAGAACAAAATCAGTTGACCCTGAATCAGGCATGAAAATTCTCTTCTTCAGTTCAATACCCTCAGCACCTATCTGTGAGTAACGCTTGCCCGTTGCAGCATCTTCCAGATAACTGTCACCGTCTTCCATAATCCACCAGTGCGGACGAAAGATGGCATGAATATAAACCTTAGTACACTTGGATGTACGTTCAATACGGGTAACATTACGGATACTCCCATTACGGGCCTTGAATGCAGGACTATCAATTGTTTGTGCTGTCAGTAATCCCGACAAGAAGAACAAGAAACAAAATAACAATGTTTTCATATAGTATATTATATTAACAGATGTTGCGGTCCGTTTCAATTAGCTACTGCAAATAACTAAAACGTTTAGTTTGAAAACCAATTTTTATAGTTAAAAAAAACTAAAGAGTATAGTTTTAAAATAACTTTTCTGTCAAAGAAAAGAAAGTCTGGCAATCAGGAACGAGAAAAGAATAAGAGTTTTCTACGTCTCCCGAACGTAAAACCTATGTTTTCCATTTCAGAGATGTAGGGTTCTCAGATAGAAAACATAGAGTTCCGCCACGAAAAACATAGAAGTTTCCAAAAGGTTTTCCAGTCAATCTTCTGACGCTTGAAAGTATTATGCCCTTTTAGTTGAGACAAGCGATATTTACGACACTCTGGGAGTAATACAAAGGTTGATAAATGATTCATTTTTCAGACGCATACATCTTCCGATACTGCATAGGAGTTACCCCATGATGCTGCCGGAAAAGCTTGTTCAAATAGCAGGAGTCTATGTACCCCATCCGGCTGGCTATCTCCTTGACGCTCATACGGCTGCCTGTCAACAGTTCCTCTACCCGCTTCAAACGGCTCTTGGATACATAGAGCCTGAAATCTTCCCCAAAATTACGTTTGAAAAAACGTCCTATGTAGGTAGGTGACAAACGGAATTTCGCAGCCAGCACGCTCAAGCACAATTGTTCCGGCTGGTCAATATGCTGTTCTATATAAAGCAGCAGATGCTGTGCCTTATCTTCTTCCGGCGCAATCCCAGTGTCGGGCAAATGAAAAAGAATCTCTACCTGCTGATACAGATTTTCCTTCTACATAGTCGTATTCTTCATGATTATAGCACAAAAGTACAATTTTTCTCCTTCAGACCTTTCTAATTTTGCAACGCTTTTTGAAAATTATCATTCGAAGAATATATGGAAAAATTTTGCTGGAAAGGACATGCTTCCATGCTGGGAGCAAACACAATGTGGGGACTGATGTCTCCTCTTTCTAAATTACTTATGGCTAGTGGGGCTGTCACTTCGCTGGTGGTTACGGACCTCCGCATTGGAGGAGCCATGGTGTTGTTCTGGATAGCTTCTTTCTTTCAGAAGCCGGAGCACGTCAACCATAAAGACCTGATTACGCTGTTCTTTGCCTCTCTCTTTGCCATCGTGTTCAATCAGGGATGCTTCATCTTCGGCGTGAGCCTGAGTTCACCGGCCGATGCTTCCATCATCACCACGAGCATGCCGCTGTGAGCCATGTTGCTGGCGGCTTTCATCCTGAAAGAACCGATTACCGGCAAGAAAGTGCTGGGCATTGCCTGTGGGGCGGGCGGTGCCTTGTTACTCATCCTTGGAAGCAGCCAGAACCAGCCGGCCGCTTCGTCTGCCAGCCATACGGCAATATGGGGCGATTTGCTAGTCTTGTTCGCACAGTTCTGTTATGCGTTCTACATTGTACGCTTCAGGGATTTTGTCAACAAATATTCGCTCATCACCATCATGAAGTGGATGTTTACTTACTCTTTCATCTGCACGATTCCCTTCTCTGCCAGCGATTTGATGAACGCAGACTGGAGCGGACTGAAGGCGGTGGAAATTGGCAGTCTGACCTTTATCGTGGTAGGTGCTACCTTCGTCAGTTACATGCTGATTGTAGTGGGACAAAAGAACCTCCGCCCCACGGTAGCCGGTATGTACAATTATATCCAGCCGCTTGTGGCTTGTATCGTAGCCGTATGCTGGGGAATGGATTCCTTCAACACGACCAAAATCATTGCCGTGGTACTTATTTTCGGTGGAGTATATCTGGTGACTTCCAGCCGTAGCCGGAAAGAAATGGAGGCTTACAAACAAACGGAACGAGAATAAAACCTTTCACTACTTTTAAAGAAGTTTGGATGCGGTTCGGGAAAGCCCGGCTGAAAAACTATGTTTTTCGCTTGGCTCTCCTCTCACCTTTCACTACCTTTGCCGCTGACTTAAAACGAAGGAAAGATGATGGAATTTCTTTACATACACTGGAACCCAGACCCGGCATTGTTCCACCTCGGCGGTTTTACTCTCCGATGGTACAGCGTGCTGTGGATGATTGCCATTCTAACCGGCAGTCAGGTAGTCTACCATTTGTACAAGCAAAAGGGACTTCCGCTGGATACTTTCCAGACGCTGTTTACCTATAGTTTTATCGGTATCTTTGCCGGGGCACGCTTGGGACACTGCCTGTTCTATGACCCGCAATACTTCCTGAGTCACCCGCTGGAAATCATATTACCGGTACACTTCCTGCCACAGGGCGGATGGGTGTTTACCGGATATGCCGGCCTGGCCAGCCACGGAGGTACGCTGGGACTGATTCTGGCACTGGTACTTTTCTGCCGGAAAACGAAGATTCATTTTCTCGATATTCTGGATATGATGGGAGTGGCTGCTCCCGTAGCTGCCGGATTTATCCGACTGGCCAACTTGATGAACTCGGAAATCATCGGTATGCCGTCGGACGTGCCCTGGGCGTTTATCTTCGAACGGGTGGACATGCAGCCTCGTCACCCGGCACAGCTCTACGAGACACTGGCTTACTTCCTGTTCTTCCTGATAATGACAGTCATCTTCCGAAAGAAGAAAGAAAACGTACGGAAAGGATTCTATTTCGGTTTGTGTATCACCCTGATTTTCACCTTCCGCTTCTTCGTGGAGTTCTTGAAAGAAAGACAGGTAGACTTTGAGAATGCGCTCCCGATAGACATGGGACAGATTCTGAGTATTCCTTTTATCGTAGTAGGATTGTATTTCGTATTCCGTAAAAATCATTCCACCCATGTGTGATACAGTGACCTCACATACCTGCCTGCTCTGCATGGGTTCCAACCTGGATGCCCTTCTGCACCTGAAGAATGCGGAAGAGGCCCTGCAACGTCTCTTTCCGGATATTGAATGGGGAGGAATTGTAGAAACCGTACCGGAGAAAATGGAAAACCCGCAACCGTTTCTGAACCGTGCCGCACGCTTCCGTACCTCACTACCCATGACGGAGGTGCGAAGCATCCTGAAGCAAATTGAACAGACAAACGGACGAACTCCGGAAAGCAAGAAGGAAGGACGCATCCCGCTTGACATCGACTTGCTTTCCTACGACCAGCAAGTACTCAAACCGGAGGACTGGCAGAAAGAATATGTGCGTCTGGCTTTTCGTCACGCCAGTTTCACATAACCCAGACGGGTATAACGCACTCCATGCGACTCATATTGTGACATGACTTTGGCCGAAAGCAGATGCAGGAACTCCTGCGGCTGTATCTGACGGCTGCGGCAACTCAAGGCATTCGGTGTCAGACTACGGGCACGGGCTTTAACCAAGAAGGTAAAACGATTACCGTCACGGTCGGCCACCAGGACATTCTGGTCGACAAAGAAATCGGGTTTGTACGTATCTACCTGAAGCCGTACGTTCAGCACCGTGACCTGCAAGTCCTTCAACGTCTCTCCCACCGTTCCCACAAAATGGCTCACCGAGGCAATGCGCGGCTTGCGTACGGTCAGTTCAAAATGTACTACGGCAAAACGTTTGGCCAGCTCCACCACCCGTTCGTACCGAGGGTTGGTAGGTTCAAACTTATTGGCCAGCCAGAGCATGTAAGAAGGATCCACATAATAGATTTCAGCCAGATGCTTTCCTTTGTATTTTCCGAAAGGCATCAAATCGTCCAATGCCCCGTAATAAGATTCAAACTGTGCGTTATCGGCGGTCTCCAACCGTACGTTGCAGTTCTGCAGCATGGAAAAAGCACGAGCAGAAGCCGCATCCAGCGTCACTCCTAATGTACGGACAAACAGATAAGAATGGGGAGAAGGAAACTCACGCCACAAGGCATAATACGGACGATACTCTGTGGCCATACTGATAAGATAGACACCCTTGTTGCGCGTACGTCCACGATTAAACAACTCCAATTCTTTTTGTACTTGTGCGGTGATTTCCATACCTGCCTCCTGCTTTGAAAAGCAAGATAAACAAAAAGTATTAAAAATGCAAGTTTATACATACAAAATGGGAGGAAAAGACCTGAAACAGACTTCTCCTCCCGCTTATAAATATGGAATTCTAACAATTAAACGTTATAATATAGCCTTCACGGTTTCCAGCATACCTTTTTCCTGAATGCTGTCCAGATTCTTCTTCACGGCTTCTGCCAATCCCGGAATCAGGTTCAAATCCTCGCCCCAGATAAAGGTTGCGCCCAATACGCCTTCGGTTACCTTAGCTGTGTCGCCCGTAGCCCACAATTGTCTCAGCAAGTCCATGATTTCCTGTGCATCATTAGGCACAATTTCTGCGCCATCGGCACGCACACCGCCTTTGTAATAAGTAATGATAGCAGCCAGTCCCAATACCAGTCCTTCAGGCAGCTTGCCCTTGCGTTCCAGGTAAGTTTTCAAACCCGGCAGGTCACGTGTCTGGTATTTCGGGAAGGAATTCAGCATGATGGAAGTCACCTGGTGGTCTACAAACGGATTGTTGAAGCGTTCCAGCACGTCATGTGCAAATTTCTCCAGTTCTGCTTTCGGCAAGTTCAGGGTTTCCATCAGTTCCCCGAACATCACCTTATGGATAAACTTGCCCACTACCGGATGCTGGCAGGCATCGCGCACGATGTTGATACCCGACAGGTAAGCTACCGGAGAAAGTACGGTGTGCGGTCCGTTCAGCAAAGTCACTTTCCGTTCGTGATACGGTGCTTCCGACGGCACAAAGAGCACATTCAGTCCGGCTTTGTCGGCAGGGAACTCGACAGCCACCTCCTGCGGTGCTTCAATTACCCACAAATGGAAAATTTCAGCCTGTACCACCATGTTGTCATCGTATTGCAACTTTTCCTTGATAGCCGCAATATCCTTGCGCGGGAATCCCGGCACAATACGGTCTACCAGCGTAGCATATACGCCACAAGCCTTCTCAAACCACTGTTTGAAATCATCTCCCAGATTCCAGAGTTCAATATACTGATAGATGGTTTCTTTCAACTTATGTCCGTTCAGGAAAATCAGCTCACACGGGAAAATAATCAATCCCTTTGACATATCTCCCTGGAAGGTTTTATAGCGATGATACAAAAGCTGTGTCAGTTTTCCCGGATAAGAAGAGGCCGGCGCATCATCCAGTTTGCAGGAAGGGTCAAAAGCAATGCCTGCTTCGGTTGTATTGGAAATCACGAAACGCATTTCCGGCTGTTCGGCCAGCTTCATGAACTCTTCGAACTGGCTGTAAGGATTCAGCGCACGACTGATTACATCAATCATGGTCAGACTGTTCACCGTTTCCCCTTTATCCAAACCCTGCAGATTGACGTGATACAGACAATCCTGCGCATTCAGCATGTCAATCATTCCTTTTTCGATGGGTTGAACCACCACTACACTGCTGTTGAAATCAGCCTTTTCGTTCATGTTGTAGATAATCCAGTCTACAAACGCACGAAGGAAATTACCTTCGCCAAACTGAATAATTCTTTCCGGACGGACTGTTTTCTTTGCGGTCTCTTTGTTTAATGCTTTCATATTATATTTTTAATAACAAAATTGTTGTCATTTCGGCCTTTTGGTCTCATTTAACCCTTCAAAAATCAGAAGAATCAAATTTAACCCATTGTTTTTCATGCACTTGCCTATCTATTCATGAATTTAATTTTCACAAATGAGTGTTGCAAAGGTAATAAATATTTTGTTATTCCAAATAAAATTTCTACTTTCGTGTTCGATAACGGATAGGTATTCGACATTTTATGTTGCCCAACATAAATAAATTGTAAGTTACTTATTCAAAAACATATAATTTGCGAACAACAACGAAACTTAAAAATACATTTTATCATGAAGAAATTTATGGATGAAAACTTCCTGTTGCAAACAGAAACGGCACAGGAGCTATATCACAACCATGCGGCAAAAATGCCGATTATCGACTATCACTGTCACCTGATTCCGAAAATGGTAGCCGACGATTATCAATTCAAATCCATTACTGAAATCTGGCTGGGAGGTGACCATTATAAATGGCGTGCCATGCGAAGCAACGGAGTAGAAGAACGTTACTGCACCGGAAAAGATACTACCGACTGGGAAAAATTCGAAAAATGGGCTGAAACTGTTCCTTATACATTCCGTAACCCATTGTATCACTGGACACACTTGGAACTGAAAACCGCTTTTGGCATCGACAAAATTCTGAATCCGTCTACCGCCCGCGAAATATTCGACGAATGTAATGCCAAACTGGCTACTCCGGAATATTCAGCCCGTAACCTGATGCGCCACTACCATGTGGAAACCGTCTGCACGACGGACGATCCGGTAGATTCACTGGAATATCACATCGCTACCCGTGAAAGCGGTTTTGAAATCAAGATGCTGCCTACCTGGCGTCCGGACAAGGCAATGGCCGTAGAAGTACCGGCTGACTTCCGTGCCTACGTAGAAAAACTGGCAGAAGTAAGCGGTGTCAGCATCTCCAACTTTGACGACATGATTGAAGCGCTGCGCAAACGTCATGCTTTCTTTGCTGAACAAGGCTGTAAATTGTCCGACCATGGTATCGAAGAGTTTTATGCAGAAGATTATACCGACGCAGAAATCCGCACCATCTTCAACAAAGTATATGGCGGTACAGAATTGACACACGAAGAAATCCTGAAGTTCAAATCAGCTATGCTGGTAGTATTCGGCGAAATGGACTGGGAAACAGGCTGGACACAACAATTCCACTATGGTGCCATCCGCAACAACAATACCAAAATGTTCAAGCTGCTGGGACCTGACACCGGTTTTGACTCTATTGGTGAATTCACCACAGCCAAATCTATGGCCAAATATCTGGATCGCCTGAACTCAGAAGGAAAACTTACAAAAACCATTCTCTACAACCTGAATCCTTGCGCCAACGAAGTAATCGCTACCATGCTGGGTAACTTCCAGGACGGTTCTGTTCCGGGAAAAATCCAGTTCGGTTCAGGCTGGTGGTTCCTCGACCAGAAGGACGGTATGGAAAAACAGATGAACGCACTTTCTCTGCTGGGATTGCTGAGCCGTTTTGTAGGTATGCTTACCGACTCACGTTCCTTCCTTTCTTATCCGCGTCATGAATACTTCCGCCGTACACTCTGTAACCTGCTGGGAAGAGATGTAGAAAACGGAGAAATTCCTGAATGCGAAATGGCGCGCGTACAACAGATGGTGGAAGACATCTGCTACAACAACGCCAAGAATTTCTTCCAGTTCTAAGCACTTACGACATATCTAAAAAACAGATACAAACCGTTTGCAAGGCTGTTCCTTTTCGGAATGGCCTTGTTTTATTTTTACCTTACTTTTTCGTTTGTCTCTCCTCTCACCTTTCACTATCTTTTCATAAGACAGGATACGGTTCGGGATAGCCAAACCTGAAAAACTTTGTTTTTCGTTTGTCTCTCCTCTCACCTTTCACTATCTTTGCGTTCCTTTAGCAAAAAAAGAGAGAGAAGATGACTGTAAAATTTATGAGTCTGGCCAGCGGCAGCAGCGGAAACTGTTACTACCTGGCTACTGACAGCACCGCTATATTGGTTGATGCCGGTATCGGTATCCGCACCATCAAGAAAGTATTTAAGGAACGTATGCTCAACCTTGAAGAGATACAGGCTGTACTGGTCACTCATGACCATGCCGACCACATCAAGGCTGTAGGACATTTGGGCGAGAAGCATGGGATTCCGGTGTATACCACTCCTGAAATACATGAAGGTATGAAACACAGCTACTGCATGACAGAGCGGTTAAAACCTGAACGTACCCGTTTTATCCAAAAAGAAGAAACATTCAATGTAGGCGATTTCACTATTACCTGCTTCGAAGTGCCTCACGACGGAACCGACAACGTGGGCTATTGTATCACCACAGGCGATAAGACATTCTCCTTCCTGACGGACATCGGGCATATCACTTCCACAGCCGCACGCTTCATACAGCAAGCTGATTACCTGATACTGGAAGCCAACTACGACGACAGCATGCTCCAGATGGGACCTTATCCACAGCATCTGAAAGAACGTATTGCCGGCCCGAACGGACACATGAGCAACCATGAAATGGCTGACTACCTGAGCCATCATTTTCCCCAGCATTTGAAACACTTATGGCTGTGCCACCTAAGCAAGGACAACAACCATCCGGAGCTGGCTTTCAAGACAGTGGAACTGGCATTCCGGCAGGAAAACATCATTGTAGGAAAAGACGTGGAAGTAACTCCATTGAGACGAACTACTCCTTCTGAAATGTATATTCTGGAATAAAAAAAGAAAACAACAAAAGCCATCGGGGCGTTTCCTCTGAAATGAAGAAACGCCCCGATGGCTTTTTATATTGCCAATTGCGAATCAGCGCAATCTTTCGTACGCCTTTACCAGCATTTCATCCTTGCCGATAGCACGGATAGCCAGCCAGTTCAAGATGATGCTGACCAATGGAAGACAAACTGTCCATGAAGGCATGAAGCTGTAATCATCGAATGCCTTGTCCGGATTTATGACAAAATAAGCCAGTACCAGATAGTAACCAATCAGTACAATCGTATTGAAGATGGTCAGACGAATCTGTAACATACGTTTCCGGTAAAGGAAAATAGTCACCAAGGCCATTACAGCCACTACTACCAGAATCGCAAACAAAGCCCACGGTGTGTAGTTCACCGCTCCGTCCGGAAGCTGGTATGAAAGGTTTGTCATCTCACAAATATTTTTATCGGTATAGAAACTGCCCACGGGGACAGACATCATTACAACCATCAAGATAGCTACTACGAGCAAATAAACGGTCTGTATTCTCTGTATCATAATCAATCGTATTAAGGTTTCCAAAACAAATGTCATTCTGAGAGAGACGGTTCTTGCCGTCTACACTCAGAATGACAAGCCCAAATGCGCATGCGCATTCACTAAAATCTTTACCTATAGGAGGATTACTGCAATTTTTCCTTTTCCTTTGCCGGGTTTCTGTAATAAACCTTTCCTTCTATGTACTCCTGAGCCGCAATCAACGTCGGTTTCGGGAGTTTTTCATAATAACGAGAGATTTCAATCTGTTCTCTGTTTTCAAACACCTCTTCAAGGTTATCGTTATAAGAAGCAAACTCCTGCAGTTTCTTGGAAAGGTCATTCTTCATTTCGGCAGCAATCTGGTTGGCACGCTTGCCGATGATAGATACTGTTTCATAAATATTGCCTGTGTCCTCACAGAGTTCCATCAAATTACGTGTAACCGTATTTGTAGGAGCGTTTGTTTTTTTGTAATCCATAACTTATTTATAATTATAAACGTTTATATTATTCTTCGTCTGTAGAAATGTACTTGCTCACATCGGCGTAAATGACTTCCACTTCTTTCATGTATTTGCTTTCCGGGAATTCATTCTTGAAAGCATAATATTCATCCACCGTTTCACGCATACGGTCTTCTCTCTTGTCGAGCACACTTTCTTTTGCCATGTGATACTTGGCACGGAGAATCAGAATAGAAAGTTCCTCACGCAATTTGGTGTAAGGATATTCTTTCAACACATTCTGTGCAGTGACAATGGCAGCCAGATAGTTATTACCCGTACTGCTATAAGAAGCATTTCCGGAATAAGACCCCAAGTCATAATAAAGTTTGGAAGAAAGGTATTCCTTTTCTACCAGCTTGTCCTGCAATTCAAAAATCATGTTCTGGGCAATATCCTTTCGCTGACTTGTCGGGAAATATTCCATAAACATCTGCAATTCCTGAATAGCCTTGTATGTGCTACTCTGGTCCAGACGTGGTTCCGGAGTATCAAGATACAAAGCCTTTCCGCTATGAAAACGCGCCAGTTCCGTATAAGTACCGCGCGGATAAGTCGTATAATAGGTATTGAAATAATGTGAAGCAGTCACAAAATCACCCTGGTTGTAATAAGTCATTCCCAGCATATACAAAGCCTCTTCTCCGTTGGCTGTACCCTTCAGGATAGGAATCAGCTCCTCCAGAATGGTTGCCGCACGTGAATTCTGTCCTTTGGCAAAATAGCTTTTCGCCGCTTCGTATTTGTATTCATAGTCAGTGCTTTTCAGCACTTTATTGTACTCTCCGCATGAAGATAAAACTCCAGCAGAAAGGAGGACCATTGCGATGTATTTTTTCATATATAATTGATATAGTTGCGCAAAATTACTCTTTTCCAGCGAATAATGCAACTCCAGGCCATTTTTTAATGTAATTTTTCAGGATGTGCAAAGTATGGTATAAAATATATATGTAATTTTACAACCGTTTTCATTCACCAATATTCAGATGCAATGAATTTTGAACTGATATCCGACTATCAGCCTACCGGCGACCAGCCGGAGGCCATCACCCAACTGACTGAAGGTATCCGGCAGCATGTGCCTGCACAGACGCTGCTGGGAGTAACCGGCTCTGGAAAGACTTTTACCATTGCCAATGTCATCAAGAACATCAACAAACCGACACTGATTCTGAGTCACAACAAGACACTGGCTGCCCAGCTTTACGGGGAGTTCAAGAACTTTTTCCCTCACAACGCGGTGGAATATTACGTGTCTTACTACGACTATTATCAGCCGGAAGTATACATTCCGTCGACCGATACTTATATTGAAAAAGACCTGGCCATCAACGAGGAAATCGACAAGCTTCGTCTGGCTGCGACCTCTTCCCTCCTTTCCGGACGGAAGGACGTCATTGTAGTGTCGTCCGTATCGTGTATCTACGGTATGGGAAATCCGGCAGATTTCTATAACAACGTGATTGAAATCAAAAAAGGAAAGTTACTGGACCGCAACGTGTTCCTCCGCCGGCTGGTGGACAGTCTGTACGTACGGAACGACATCGAGCTGAACCGTGGCAACTTCCGTGTAAAAGGTGATACGGTGGACATTTTCCTGGCTTATACCGACAGTGTACTGCGGGTAATGTTCTGGGACGACGAGATTGACGGTATTGAAGAGGTAGACCCGGTTTCAGGACACCGTATCAGTACGTTCGAAGAATACAAGATTTATCCGGCCAACCTGTTCATGACGACCAAGGATAGTACGCTCCGCGCCATTCATCAGATTGAAGACGATCTGACCAAGCAGGTAGCCTACTTTGAAGAAATCGGTAAACCCTACGAAGCCAAACGTCTGTACGAGCGTGTGACCTACGATATGGAAATGCTGCGCGAGCTGGGACATTGCTCAGGGATTGAAAACTATTCACGTTACTTCGACGGACGCGAACCGGGCACCCGCCCCTACTGCCTGCTTGATTTCTTCCCCGAGGATTTTCTGATTGTCATCGACGAAAGCCATGTCAGCGTACCGCAAATCAGGGCCATGTACGGCGGCGACCGTGCCCGCAAGACAAACCTGGTGGAATACGGATTCCGTCTGCCGGCCGCCATGGACAATCGTCCGCTTACATTCGAAGAGTTCCAGCAGATGGCTAAGCAGGTGATTTACGTGAGTGCCACTCCGGCAGAATACGAACTGCAACAGAGTGAAGGTATCGTAGTGGAACAGGTGATTCGTCCTACGGGACTGCTGGACCCGGTGATTGACGTGCGTCCCAGCCTGAACCAGATAGACGACCTGATGGAAGAGATTCAGCAACGCATCGAAAGGGAGGAGCGTGTGCTTGTCACTACCCTGACCAAACGCATGGCAGAAGAACTGACGGAATACCTGCTCAACAACGGTATCCGCTGCGCTTATATCCATAGTGACGTGGAGACACTGGAACGTATCAAAATCATGGACGAACTGCGAGAGGGTATCTACGACGTGCTGGTGGGTGTCAACCTGCTGCGTGAGGGACTGGACTTGCCAGAGGTGTCGCTCGTAGCGATTCTGGATGCAGACAAGGAAGGTTTCCTGCGTTCGCACCGCTCGCTCACCCAGACGGCCGGACGTGCTGCCCGCAACGTGAACGGAAAGGTCATCATGTATGCCGACCGCATTACGGACAGTATGCGACAGACCATCGACGAAACCAACCGCCGACGGGAGAAACAGCTGGCTTACAACGAAGCACACGGCATCACGCCGAAACAGATTACCCGTTCACGCACCAATGCCCTGCTCGACATCGAAAAACAGTCGTCTCAGGAAAACAGCAGCAAGCCCAAAGAACCACGGGCTTATACCGAGACTGAAGCCCAGCTTCATGCAGCCGCAGACCCTGTGGTACAGTATATGACAAAGGGCCAGTTGCAAAAGAGCATCGAACAGACCCGCAAGCTGATGCAGGAAGCCGCCAAGAAGCTGGACTTTATCGAAGCGGCACAATACCGCGACGAGTTGCTTAAACTTGAGGAGCTTCTGAAAGAAAAGTCCTGATATTGGCCAGGGCTTTCTGCGACAAACGCTCTACGCTTTGAATGGATTTTCCGGATATATAAGGTGTATACAGCACATTCGGAATATCCTTCAGAGCATCACGAGCCACGCCCATTCCGGTCGCATCACACAAGTAATAGCTGTGTTTGCATGTTCCCAGCCATTTCTTCAGGGCATCTACTTCAAAAGTAGGTCCTACAGATGTATTTACCAGTATCTTACGGTCGCCCATCAATGCGAACTCTGGCTCACCCAGCAGGTAATTGTTGCGCGGCAAGCATCCAGCACACGCCGACGGATAGGCGTACGGAAAGATACCAGCAGGCAGTCGGCATTGCCAATACGGCGGATAACTTCCTCTTCTTCAGTGGGAAAATCATGATATACAACCACTTCTTCCCCTATTGTTTTCAATTGTTCGAGCGCCGCTTCATTCAGCAACGTCTCGTCTACGGCTACTATTTTCTTGAAATTCATATCTTCTTTATGTAAATTATTCATTCGAAAGTACATAAAACCCGATAATACAGCAAGCAAAATCTACAGAGTTTTATGAAAAAAAGATAGCAAACCAATTGGCTTTCAAACGTACTTGTATTTGCCATAAAACGTAAGTATATTTCATTTCAAACACAAGTGCATTTAAAACAAAACACAAGTACATTTCAGGGCAAATATCTAAGCGTTTTGATTAAAACGTACTTGCCTTTTTTACGCCGTCATAGGAGACTAAATAAGCATCTAATATACAGCAATTTACACAAGTCTATCCCAATTACCAACAAACAAAGAGCCCCGAAAGACTCAATACAAGTCTTCGGGGCTCTCCTATTTATCAATCTCTCTTTATTATTTTGCTTCGTTCAAGTCGATGCCTTTGTTGCGCAGTGTCATGGCCATCAGACGAACATAGCTAGAATACTGCTTGTCGTCCAGCGTCTGCTTCATCAATTTCAAGTTACCGTAAACAGCTTTACGAACTTTTTCTTTGTTTTCTGTCTTTGAAGAATTTGCACGAGTCATTTCCTGTTCAAAGTAGTCGCAGATGTCAGCAACCTTTTCGTGCTGGTTAGATGAAAGATTCAAATATTTAGTCAGCTTTGACTTGTTGATTGAACCATTCCATTTCTGTGCATTGTTGTCCTGTACACCTTCTGCAAACATAGAAACTGAAAATACCAATGCGGCTGCTAATGTTAATCCTAATCTTTTCATACCTTTAAAATCTTTTACCTAAAAACTTTGTTACCTAAATAATTTAAAATCTAGCTTAGCTCGAGCTTTTTTCCTTTTACCGATACAAAGATAAGAATATGTTGGATAACATAAAAACAAACCACAAAGAAAATCGCTCCACCCCTATCATTTATTGACGTATATCAAGAAAGGCATAGCAAAATGAACAATTTCTTAACCATTTTGTAATATAAAGCTTCATTTCACACCTAATTTATTACCCTTTGAACCATATCTACACAAAAAAGGCTTTCAGGAAATTTCCTGAAAGCCTTTTGCTTCATTATGTCATAAATTCTGCGGATTATCCACCGAAGTTATCATACATGATAGAAGACTCTTCTACGCCGAGGCTATCCAGCATAGCGACAACTGCCTTCGACATCGGACCAGGACCACACATGTAGTATTCGATGTCTTCCGGAGCTTCGTGGTCTTTCAAGTAAGTATTCAACATTACCTGATGAACGAATCCTGCTGTATACTTCACGCCAGCTGCATCGGCTGCAGGGTCCGGACGGTCCAAAGCCAGATGGAAGTGGAAGTTCGGGAAGTCTTTTTCCAGTTTCAAGAAGTCGTCCAGATAGAACACTTCGTTCAATGCACGCGCACCGTAGAAGTAATGCAACTCACGGTCAGTAGTATGCAATGTACGAGTCATGTGCATAATCTGTGCACGAAGCGGAGCCATACCGGCACCACCACCTACCCAAATCATTTCCTTCTTAGAATCGAAAATCGGGTGGAAGTCTCCGTAAGGACCACTCATCAATACCTTGTCACCCGGTTTCAGGGTAAAGATATAAGAAGAAGCGATACCCGGATTTACATCCATGAATCCGCTGCGGTCTGGCTTGAACGGAGGAGTTGCAATACGTACAGTCAACATGAATACGTCACCTTCTGCAGGGTAGTTAGCCATAGAGTAAGCACGGATAGTTTCTTCTTCGTTCTTACATTTCAAGCCGAACAAACCGAATTTTTCCCATGCAGGCAAGTATTCAGCACCGATAAGATCTTTGTCGATATCCTTGTTGTAATCCATTTCGAATTTAGGAATCTTAATCTGTGCGTATGAACCCGGAATAAAGTCCATGTGCGCACCCTTAGGCAACTGCACCTTGAACTCTTTGATAAAGGTAGCCACGTTCTTGTTGGAGATAACTGTACATTCGTATTCCTTTACACCCATTACAGATTCAGGAACCTTGATAGCCATATCTCCCTTCACTTTCACCTGACAGCCCAGACGCCAGTGGTCTTTCTGCTGTTTACGGCTGAAGTGGCTCACTTCAGAAGGCAGGATTTCACCACCACCTTCTACTACCTGACATTTACACTGTCCGCAAGAACCCTTACCACCACAAGCAGAAGGCAAGAACACTCCGTTTACGGCCAATGTATTCAGCAATGTAGAGCCAGACTCTACTTCCATATCCTTATCGCCGTTGATAGTCAGTTTCACATTACCGGAAGCAACGAGGAAATTCTTTGCTACCAGCAGGATGACTACCAGCACCAGAATAGTCACGAGGAATACTCCAATGCTTGCTAAAATAAAATTCATATCCATTGTCTTATTCCTTTCCTATTAGATGTTCAAACCAGAGAAACACATAAATGCCATTGCCATCAGACCTACAGTGATGAATGTGATGCCCAAGCCTTTCAGCGGAGCAGGCACGTCAGAGTAAGCCATTTTTTCACGGATAGCAGCCAAACCTACGATAGCCAGCAACCAGCCGATACCTGAACCCAGTGCGTAAGAGATAGAATCCCAGATGTCGCCGATGTATTTAGCATCAGACGGGCTCAGAGTGATACGCTGCTGCATGAACAGAGAAGCACCCATGATGGCACAGTTTACAGCAATCAACGGCAGGAAGATACCCAGTGACGCATACAGTGAAGGACTGAAGCGTTCTACAATCATTTCTACCAGCTGAACGATAGCCGCAATTACGGCAATGAAAAGAATGAAGCTCAGGAAGCTCAGGTCAATTCCCAGAATGCCGTCGGCAGCCAGCACCTTCGTCTGCAGAAGGTAGTTCACCGGTAAGGTAACCACCAGCACGAAAGTTACGGCGATACCCAGACCGAGGGCAGTCTTCACGTTCTTCGATACCGCCAGGTATGAACACATACCCAGGAAGAACGCAAATATCATATTGTCCACAAAGATTGAGCGGACCAATAAACTAAAAAAATGTTCCATAATTCTGGATTTTTAATTTCCGTTGTTGGTTAATAATTATTCTTTTTCTTGCAACTCTTTGTGTTTTGCACGCTGATACCAGATCAGGCAAGCTACGATGATCAAAGCCATCGGCGGCATCAACATCAAACCGTTGTTTACATAACCGGCATTCTTTACAGCCTCATAGTTCAGGATGTTGAAGCCCAACAGTGTTCCTGAACCCAGCAATTCACGGAAGAATGCAACGATTACCAGAATCTTGGCATAACCCAGACCGTTACCAATACCGTCAAGGCATGATTCCCACGGACCGTTTGACATAGCAAATGCTTCCAGACGTCCCATCAGGATACAGTTGGTAATGATCAAACCTACGTATACAGACAACTGTACGCTCACGTCGTAAGCAAAAGCTTTCAGCAACTCACTTACGATAGTTACCAAAGCTGCTACAACTACCAGCTGTACGATGATACGAATACGGTTAGGCACTGTCTTACGCAACAAAGAAATCACTACGTTAGAAAAAGCAGTAATAATGGTTACAGAAAGACCCATCACGATGGCCGGCTCCAGCTTGGAGGTTACAGCCAATGCAGAACAGATACCCAACACCTGTACGGTTACCGGGTTGTTCATGCCTATAGGAGTAGAAAATACTTCTCTGTTTTTAGCTGAAAATAAACTTCCCATTTTCGTTCTCCTCCTTATTCTTTAGATGTTAAAAATTTAGCGTAATGTGTCATACAGCCTTTCAACATGGCGTCTACACCAACTGAAGTGATTGTACCACCAGAGATACCGTCTACCTGGAATTCCGGATTTTCAACTTTTCCGTTCTTTACAACTCCCAGTGCAACGGCTTCACCGTCCATTACATGCTTGTCCTTAAATTCACTCTGGAAATGTTCTGATGCGATTTCGGCTCCCAAACCCGGAGTTTCAGACGCATGAGAGAAGTAAGTTCCGTATACTGTATTCTTGTCTTCGTTCAAGGCAACATATCCCCAGATAGCCCCCCAAAGACCAGCACCATATACCGGAATTACATATTTAGTCTGTCCTTCGATTTCACATACGAAGATGTGAGCACGACCGTTTTCCTTGAAATCTTTTTCGTAAGAAGTCACGAAAGCGCCTTCATACGGAGTCAGTGTGCCGTCTTCAGCTACCACCATATCCGATTTCACTACTTTAGCAAATTCAGCTTCTGCATCCTGCACACCTTTGATGCCCAGTGAAGAAAGAATCTGCTTCTTTGTATCCAGCTCTACGTTCTTTCCCTGCAAGTCACGCAAAGAAGAGTTCACGAAAGCCAGCAAGAATGCTACGATAACAACCATTACCGAAGCATAAATGATAGTATAAGAGTTACTATTAGTATTCATTGTATTTTCGGTTTTTATTTGTTAGACATAGCACGTTTTGCACGGCGAGAAATGTTATTCTGAACTACTACATAGTCAATCAGCGGAGCGAAGATGTTCATCAGCAGGATAGCCAACATCATACCTTCAGGATAACCCGGGTTCAATACACGGATAATGATTGCCATGGCACCAATCAGGAAACCATATACAAATTTGCCGTTTTCAGTACGTGAAGAAGTTACAGGGTCTGTAGCCATAAACACGGCACCGAAGCAGAAACCACCCAAGCACAAGTGTTCGTACCAAGGCATCTTAGCCATTGCAGTGTCCGGACCGATGGTATTGAAAATCCATCCCATTACCGCACCACCTACAAATACTGACAACATTGTCTTCCAGCTTGCCACACCTGACCACAACAGGATAACCGCACCGATAGCAATAGCGATTACGCTGGTTTCACCGATAGAACCCGGAATCAGACCAGTTACCATATCCCAAGAGAAAGCAGGATATGCCATCGCATCAGTTGCAGTAGAAGCCTGTCCCAGTGCTGTAGCAGCAGTCAGACCGTCTACATTGCTTCCCAAGCCAAAGATGCTGTCGCTAGATACCCATACAGTATCACCAGACATTTTGGTCGGATAAGCAAAGAACAAGAATGCACGAGTAATCAATGCAGGGTTAAAGATGTTCATACCTGTACCACCGAATACTTCCTTTGCAAAAATTACAGAGAAAGCAGTAGCTACAGCCAGCATCCACAACGGACAGTCAACCGGCACAATCATTGGAATCAGCATACCTGAAACCAGGAAACCTTCCTGAATTTCTTCCTTCTTCCACTGAGCTACCACAAATTCGATACCCAGACCCACTACATATGATACAATGATTTTCGGCAGTACAGCCAGGAAACCATAACCGAACATTTCAATGAAGCTGCCTTCTACATTTGCAGCATGGAAATGCTGGTAACCCACATTATACATACCGAACAGCAAGGCCGGTATCAGCGCAATCACCACGAACGACATGATACGTTTGCTGTCTATCGCATCGTGGATGTGCGTACCTGTCTTCGAAGTAGTGTTCGGAACAAACAGGAATGTTTCAAACCCGTCGAACACAGAACGAAAAGCATGAAATTTGCCTCCCTCTTCAAAGTTAGGCTTTATCTTATCGAGATAATTTCTTAACGCGTTCATTTATTAATAATCGTTTTAGTTAGCATTAACACATTTCACGGCGGAGCATGTCGAGTCCGTCACGAACAATACGCTGCAATTCCATCTTTGAAGAGCAGACAAATTCACACAAGGCAAAGTCTTCTGGAGCTACCTCGTAAATACCCAGTGCTTCCATACGGTCAATATCGCCCGCGATGATTGCCTTAATCAGGTATTCCGGCAGAATGTCCATCGGAAGAACATGGTCGTATTCATTCGACATGATCATGTGGCGTTCACCACCCTTCACACGTGCATCCAACACATATTCTTTCTTCTTACCCATCATCCAGCTAAAATAAGAACGGCTGGTACTGAAATCATTGAAACGCGGCATGATCCAACCCAGCATTTCGTGAACGTCGCTTCCTTCCGGAATTACGGTCAACTGGCTGTGGAAAGCTCCAAGATAACCGTTGGCAGAAATCTGCTTACCGGTCAGCACGTTACCGCTGATGTAGCGCAAAGCCTTGTCTTTTGTTACGTTGTTTTCGAATACACCTGTCAGCTGTGCACCTACTTTCAATTTCACGTATGCAGGTTTAAGTACTTCAGAACCTGTCACTGCTACTGTGCGGGTAAAGTCTACATGACCCGTATTGAACAGACGGCCAATGAAGACAACAGCCTGCGGATCGATAGTCCAAACTGTTTCACCCTTGTTTACAGGAGCGATGTGGTTAATCTGTACACCAACGTTACCAGCAGGATGCGGTCCGTCAAATACAGTTACTTCCACGTTCTTCGCCTGCGTCAAAGCCGGTGATTTCTGATTTACACTGATACTCAGGTATGTCTTGGCTATCTTAGCCAACGCATCCAATCCAGTCTGGAAGTTTGCTTCTTCGCCTGAGAGCGCCAGTTCGAATTCTGGAGCCAGCGGGTTTGTGTCGAATGCAGAAACGAAGATAGCACGAGGTGCTACAGTCGGATCAGCCACTACGTCATACGGACGCTGACGGATAAACGCGAACAAACCGACATTCAGCAGCATTTCTTTTACAGCAGCACCATCAAGTGCAGCTACGCTCTTCTTACCGAATTCTTCAAAGTCCTGTTCCGTAGCAGCCTGTACGGTGATGCTCATCACCTTACGTCTTGCCCCACGTTCCACGCTTGTCACTACGCCGCTTACCGGCGAAACAAATTTCACTTCTGGATGATTCTTGTCTACAAACAAGGGTCCTCCGGCCATCACATATTCCTGTTCCTTAACGACCACTTTCGGAGTCACGCCTGTAAAATCATCGGGACACAGAGTATAGTATCCCGGCTCTTTCACAGCCACCACTTCCGCAGCCGCCTTACCTTTCAGGTTTATGTCCAAGCCTTTACGCAACTTAATTAAATTTGCCATGTTAGGTTATAAAAAATGGTTTTGTATTTTGCGTGCAAAATTAAATAAAAAAGAGGTGAAAAAAGAATATTTGCCCATCGAATTAGAGAAATATTTCTTTATATCGAAAGGCAAATATTAAATAACGATGACAAAAGAGGCTATTCTGCCATATAGAGAGAGCAAAATCTAACTTAATATCCTTTGTGCTGGTGCAGCTGAGGATTCATGTCAATCACTTTTTCCGGAATCGGGAAGACGGTAGTATAGCCGTTTTCCTCCCCAGGAAGCTGCGGACGACAACTGTATGAACGGGTAAAAACCCTGAAACGAATCATATCCTGCCGTCTCCAGCCCTCCCAGGCCAGTTCCATCATTCGCTCATCCAGCAAATTTTCCAATGTAGCAGTTCTAGGAGCCATACCTACCCTACTTCTCACTAAATTCAGTTCTGCATCGCCATTTTCCCCATTCCGCACCTTGGCCTCACTTTGCATGAGCAACACGTCGGCATAGCGGAACAACACGATGTCATTGTCTAGCAATTTTCCATCCTTAAGCCCCGTCTTATCGACTTCGTATTTTTTCATTCGGGCTCCGGCTGTTTTCTCGTACGGCTTTCCTGACACATCCAAGGCTACGTTCCAAGGCTCATATACCAATGGAGTAACCCCGTCATCCAGCAAGATCTGATTTCCCTCCAAATCTTTTACCGGACCGGCAAAATAACAGTAATCAAAACGGGCATCCACCTGTGGCGTATCGTAACCGAAGGTTTCCAGTACCTCTTTTGTCGCTGATGAGCCATTTTCTCCACTCAGCCCATACGCCTTGGCATGGTTGTAATGCCGCGAACGGAACAGACAGATAAACTGGTTGGTGTATAAGGTCTTGCTCATGGGGATGACAAATATATTCTCCTCTGAGGACTCATTGAACACGGCAAAGTTGGCTGTATAATCCTTTTCCAGGGTATATCCTGCTGCTGTAATCTTCTCACAATAATAGTTCACCGTTTGCCAGGCATTCAGACGTTGTCCCTCCACTTCGAAAAAGATGGATTTCCCATCCGGACGGCTTCCGTCTGTCCAGTCATCATCGGTATAAACTTCCGCATTCAAGGCTAACTTAGCGAGCAAAAACCACACCACAGGCTGTGTCATTCGCCCGTAATACACGCCCGGCTGATTGCTCCGTTCTTCACTCAAAAGAGAGGAAGATTCTGTAAGCTCTTTTACAATGAAATTAAACACTTTAGAGCGCTTTTCCTGAACAATATCTTCAACTGCCGGATCACTCTTTTCAATCAGTGGAACACTCCCGAACAAATCCATGATATAATAATAAAACATGGCTCTCAATGCCCGGACTTCAGCCACACAATCTGCTACATTTTCTTCGGGATGTTTTTCAGCAAAATCCTGTATTCTTTCCAAAGAACCATTACACAAAATCACCGTACGATACAGGTATTCCCAAGTGGCATAAATCGCCTCATTGTTCACTCCCCAGCGATGCAGATATAATCCCTGCCAGAACCCGCCGTCATACCAGTCCCCTCCACGTGTGGGCATGATAGTCTCATCGGTAGTAAATGTATTCAAATCATAGATACCTCGACCTGTCCCTTGAAGACCCTGACTATCGACATATCCGCCCACGTAATTATACAGTGAAAGCACCCCATTTTTCTGCACGTCCGACAAGGTAGAATATGCCGCTTCTTCATCCAGACGGTCCTTCGGATTTTCTTCCAGATAACTGCTGCAAGAAGCCCATGAAAGAAGAGAAAACGACGCAAATAGTATTGAGTATATTCTTTTCATAATAAGCAGATTAAAAGTTAAGACCTAAACTAATCATATAAGTTCTTGAAAGAGGGTATGTACGCTTGTCATCCACTCCGAAAGTATTGTCCACCAAGGTAGAATTAATCAGCGGAGTCAGCCCTGAATAACCGGAGATTGTACCCAGGTTATTAATGGTCAGTGCCAGGCGTGCCCCGTGCAAGAAACGCTGTTTTTTGATAGGCACATTCCAACCCACAGTCAGGTAATCAAAGTTCACATAATTGCCGCTTTCCAGCCAGTAATCCGTTGCCGTCAGGTCATGTATATTCCGTGCCGGAGCCTCTGCCAACACATTGTAGTCCGGCAAGCTGTTCATATTCATGTAACTCAGTGCCGTACCATTGTAAATCTTATGCCCGAATGCTCCGTTTATCTGCAACGATACATCAAAACGTTTGTAGCGGAAACTGATGTTGGAACCTAACAAAGTCTTAGGAGTAGCCTGTCCGGCCACGTAACGGTCTTCCCCATCTTCCAGATTCACACCTCCTCCATTCAAATCAGCAATCTGATAGGTATATCCTCCGTTCCCGTCCGAAACCAGTCCTTCACAATGCGGCAGATAGAAAACACCCAACGGCTGTCCTACGATCTGATACACGATATTATTGTATCCGCCATGCAGTCCCGCACCGTTCAGTCCGGCCAAAGCCGTATATTGCGCCGCACTGATATATTCTCCTTCATACATACCGCTCAGCGACAGCAATTTATTCCGTTGGAAAGTTACGTTTGCGTTGATATTCAGCTCCATATCCTTGGTCCGTAAGGGAGTGATACCAATGGAAAGTTCCGTCCCACTGTTCCGCATGGAGCCCAGATTAGCCAAGAGTTTGTTATAAGCAAACGGAGGAACACTGACATCATACATATACAGCATATCCCTTGTTTTGGAGAGATAATAATTCACCGACAGCAACAAGCGGTTTCCGTAGAATCCCATGTCCACCCCTGCATTGAAGGTCGACTTGACTTCCCATTTCAAATCCGGATTGACATTTTTCAAGCTCTCATACGTCACCAAAGGTGAATTTCCCACCGGAGTTACCCCGTTCGGACGTACCAGCGCCATAGTGGTATACGAATCAATCCCTCCCTGATTTCCTGCCAATCCATATCCCAATCGCAGCTTCAGGTTATCAATCAGGTGAAAATGTCTCATAAACTTCTCACGGGTTATATTCCAGGCAGCAGAAACAGAAGGGAATACGCCCCATTTATGATTCCTTCCAAATTTGGAAGATGCATCCGTACGCAAGTTCACCGTCAGCACGTAACGGTCGTCATACGTATAATTCACACGCCCCAGGAACGACACCAGATGCGGCTCTTCATAATAAGAGCCGGTACCTTCCCAAGGACGCAATGCCCCGCCCTGCAGACTGTGATACCCCAACTCATTGGAAGAAAAATTAGTCGTGGTCGTGTAAAAGCCGTGAAAACGATTCTTTTCCACCTCCCCTAAAGCCAGCACATCCAGGAAATGAGCCCCCAACTGCTTCTGATACGTCAGCATCAGATTTCCTAATAAGGCCTCCGACTTCCGGTTTCCCCGGTAAGCCTGCCCGTTGGCCCATACCGTCGTAGGCAAGAACTGGGCGTTTTCTGTTGTGCTATAGGTATAAGAACCAAATAGCACCATCTTCAAATCCTTCAGCAAATGAAAAGTCAGGCGGGCGTGCGAACTGAAATAAGAAGTCTCCTCGCGGTTGTCCACGTCCATCCAGGCCAATGGATTTGTAATCTGACTGGCCGTCGTAATCTGGTCCCAGCTCCCGGTTTCCGGATCCGGAAAATCAGGAAAAGTAGGATTAAAAGCGGCTGCCGAATAAAAAGTCTTCTGTAAATCAAACAGCGTACGGTCGCGCTTCATTGAACCGAATAACCCCAATTCACAGTCAATCAGTCCGTCAAGCATCTTCTGCGACATATTCATATTGGCCGTAAACAGTTTCATGCCCTCATTCTGAATCACTCCCTCACGATTCTGAAAGCCTAACGACACCCTGTAATTGGAAGCCTCACCACCCCCATAAAACGCAATGTTATGATTCTGCTGCAAGCCCGTCTGTTCAATGGCTTTCTGGAAATCCGTGTCATATCCCTTATCCAGGATATTCCATCCTCGCTCAGCCGCCAGCTTGCGATACTCTGCTCCCGAAAGCATATCCAACCGGCGATAAGCGTGTGACACACCAAAACTACAGTTGTAGTTCACGCGCGTCTTCCCTGCCCGGCCTTTCTTGGTGACAATATTAATGACTCCCGATGCTCCACGTGAACCGTACTGGGCCGTTTCCGACGCATCCTTCAAAATCGTAAAAGACTCTATATCGGTGGGATATACCGAAGTCAGCATCGTCAAATCACCCAATACCCCGTCCACGATAATCAGCGGGTCATTTCCACTAGTCAAGGAAGTCGTACCACGCAAGCGGACCGACTCCAGCGCCGCCATTCCATTGTTACTCTTCAAGATGGTAAGTCCCGGCACACGTCCCTGAATGGCTTCCAGCGGATTGGTTATCAGCTCACGGTTCATCTGCTTTTCCGTAATCTGTTCCACCGAACCGGAAATATTCTTCAGACTACCACGGGCATACCCGATGTTATAAATTGAATCGGGAGGCAATTCATCCACATTCTGTCCTTGTACATAAAGCGGGAATCCGGCTCCCATACACCCTAAGAACAACAAGCTGTACAAAGCCTGAGATATTGGCTGCATTTTATCCATAGCATACTTATTTAAGGTCAAAAGGGCGTGAAGATACCAAAACCTCCACGCCCCATATAATCAGTTCCTTCTTTTCACAAAGAAAAGATATTTCTACCGATAAAGCAAGTCCTGAGCCATGTTATTTCTGCCCGGTCATCATTTTTCTTCCGCAAACATCGGATCCCATGCCGGAAGCTGTATCGGCTTCTGCTTGAAGATGTCTAGCACCTTCTTCGGCACATATTTCGTTTCCAGTACCAGACGGAACATATACTCATTGAACCATTCATCCGTCATAATCAGGTGTCCCTGATAGCCTGATGCAGCTCCCCAGCTATTTTCCACCATCCATTTTTTCGGCTTTCCGTTCGCATCCAAATCTACCGCCATCAGTGTCATGGCATGTGCCGACATGCTGGCAAACGTCTGAATACGTTCTTTCTTATCCATTCCGAAAGTCGTACCCATCAACGAACCGAAATCATAATTGTTTACATCCAGCAGCCCACGCTTGCTGTCCAACTGTGTCACATCGCTTGAGAAATACATCCGTGTGCTGTCCTTCAATGACGCAATAGCCATTTCCTTGATTTCCTCTACTGGCAGATTCACATACGTCCAGTTCTTTCCATCGTAACGGTGACGGTCGTATGCAATTTCGTAACATTTATAATATTCACGTGAAGGATCGTTCATCACCATCACATAGTTGGTCAGCAGATTCGTATCACCGCATTTTTCCAGAAACGACATCGGTGTGTGATGCTCTGTAGCCACCACATTTCCTTTGCTGTCCTTACGTACATAGTCAAACTCTGTTGGCGGCACTCCTAAAGTCAGCACTAACATGCGATACACCGTACCCAGCATCTCTTCCTTACGGTTTTCAATCGTTGCAGCCTTCTCTCCTTTAGCAGCCATTTCTCTCAGTTCCAGACCGAATTCCTTCAGCTTCAGGCCAATCAAAGAAGACATGTACGAAGTATGTTCACTGCTGTATGTTTCCGGCATTGCTTCTTTAGGCACAAGACCGTATTTTGACACGATATCGGCTACTCCCGTAAATGTACCTCCGTCACTCAGTGGATGCTTGAACAACCACTCTACGGTCTGATCGTTCATAGGTTTGCCGGCCGTTTCAATAACTCCCTGTAAGAACAGATTGGATTTTTCCAGCTGATCCCAGAAGAAAGAATATACTTGCGAAAACTCCAGCCCCGGCAAATCATAGCGTGCAATGGCCTTGGCACGCATCACGTTCAATCCCGTAAACAGCCAGCAACGGCCAGACGACTGCTGATCGGTGATTCCCTTTGATTCCACCTTAATGGAGAAATCCGTATTCAGTGCCTTCTGATTTTCCTGGTTCAATGCCAGTTCCTTGATACTGGTACCTCCCATAGCATTCCGCAAAGCCTTGTCGGCAGCCGTATTCTGATAACTATTCTGAATTTTTTTCAACATATCCGGAGAAATACCTCCGTTCTGCGCCTGTGCCGCCAGCCCGAAAGCCAACAGACAAGCAGCCAATGTTACGTGTTTCTGGTTCATTCTTTTATAGTTTTAATGAAAATTGTTTCTTAATCCTTTTTTACCGAACGTACAATCTTAAAGCCGATGCACGCCACGAAGATACTCATCAACGGACTCAGCAAGTTAAAGAAACTATACGGCAAATACACCAGCGTAGGTACATTCAAAATCGTAGCCTGCGTCATACCGCATGTATTCCAGGGAATCAGCGGACTGGTCACCGTGACAGCATCTTCCGTAGTTCGGCTTAACAGACGCGACTCATACCCGTTCTTTTTATAGATATCCTTAAACATGTTTCCAGTCAGAATAATCGAAATATACTGATCGGCAGTAGCTAAATTCAAGAACAACCCCGAAGCTACAGTTGCCGCTACCGTACTTGCCAGCTTATGCGTAAAACGTACAAACATACGCGTAATGCTTCCCAGCATACCACAGGCTGTCATGGCGCCCCCCAAGCACATGGCACAGAGAATTAGCCATACCGTGTCCATCATACCTCCCATTCCACGGGTTGCAATCAATTCGGTCAGTACAGGTGTAGAAGTCTGCAACGACGTACTTCCTGACAGAGCCAACAAAACTCCTTTATATAAGGCCTCACCTCCGTTCACTCCGTCACCGGCCACTTCACGAAGTACATCCGTCTGGAAAACCAGCATGCATATTACCGCCAAAGCAGTCGATACGAACAAAGTAATAATGGAAGACACCTTACGGGCAATTAATATTCCCGTCACTACCGGCACCAGCAACACCCAGAAAGTAATATGAAAACGTTCGGCCAGTCCGGTAGTAAACACAGCAATCTGCGAACTGTCTGATGCTTCATGCGAAAATCCGGCAACCGTAAAAATAACCAGTGAAATGACCACTGACGGCACCGTAGTGTACATCATGTAGCGAATATGCGTAAACAGCGGTGTGTCTGTCACCGAAGAAGCCAGGATAGTGGTATCCGAAAGCGGAGAAACCTTGTCACCGAAATATGCACCCGAGATAATCGCTCCGGCAATCCATCCTTCCTCAAAGCCCTGTGCCTTGCCAATACCCATCAAGGCAATACCGATGGTCGCAATGGTGGTCCACGAACTGCCCGTCATGACCGATACCACTGCACAAATCACACAGCACGACACGAGGAAAAATTTCGGATGAATAATCTGTACCCCATAGTAAATCAGCGTAGGTACCACTCCCCCTAACATCCAGGCTGCAGAAAGTGCCCCGATAATCAACAGGATAATCAAAGCCGAACTCACCCCCGCAATGTTATTGATAATGGCATGTTCAATATCCTTCCAGCTCACCCCATACCGACTCATACCCAAAGCCGCGCACAAAGCCGTTGTCAGCAACAAGCAAATCTGGCTGCCGCCACCTAGCGCATCAGCCCCAAAAAGGCGAATCGTAAAAAAAAGTAATATCACCAAAACTGCTACAGGCAGTAGAGACACCAGCGGAGAAGGAATCTTCATTTTTTGCGTCATTTTATCCGTTTAAATCCAATTTTATTACTAAACCAATAACGGGTGCAAATTTCCGAATATTTTTCCAATTTTCCATACAAAATCCATATATATTTACATTTTACACCATAGAAATGAATAAAAATAGATTCCTAATTCATCTATACCAATCACGAAAACCTTTCACACAAAACTTAAAAACTACTAATAACACTCTCAAAGGCCCTTTTCTTCAAGGGTTATTTGTACATTTGTCTGTTATTTGTATAAATAGAGAATGAGTAAAGCCACGCGCATAAAACAAGCCATACGTATCACAGTCATTTCAACACTGGTATTTTATTTCGGTCTGATTGCTCTGCTGAACCTTCCGGTTGTCCAACACCGCATCAGTACGTATGCTGCCCGTGAGCTTACCCGTCTTACCCAGGCCGAAGTAAGCATTGGCAATGTAGACCTAGGGCTTCTGAACCGCGTTGTCATCCAGAACGTGCAGATAAAGGACCGACAGAAGAAAGACATGCTCGGCATATCACGCTTTTCCGTCAAGATTGACATACCCTCCCTTTTCCGTGGAAAAATCCGTATCAGCAGTGTCCAGTTATTCGGACTGGACGCCCGCCTGAACCGTGCCCACCCCAAGGCTCCCCTGAATTGCCAGTTTCTGATTGATACTTTTGCTTCAAAAGACACGACAAAGAGCGAGAAGTCAATTGACCTGCGTATCAATTCCGTACTTATCCGTCGCGGACAAATACACTACGATGTACTGTCGGAATCCAACACGCCCCGCCGGTTCAACCCTCATCACATCGGTATCAGCGAACTTTCTGCAACCATCTCTTTGAAAGCCCTACAAACCGATTCGCTCAACGCACAAATCCGTCGTATGAGCTTTAATGAGCAAAGCGGACTTCAATTGAAGAAATTTGCCTTGAGAGCCACAGCCAATTCCAGAGGTATCTACCTGCACGATTTGAACCTTACCCTGCCAGGTACAATCGTCAGCATCGACACATTCACGGTAGCAGGAAACTTTACTGAGCCTGATTTTCTTTCGGATACACAGACCACTTATATGGGGCGACTGAGCGCTTCCGTCACTCCTGCCGACATAGCTTGTTTCGTACCAGCCTTGCAACATTTTCAAGACTCTGTACACATTGATATGGCCTTTCATGGAAGAGGGAAACAAGCCCGATGCAGCAATTTTTATCTGGCAAGTCCTCACAAAGCATTAGAAGTGCATGCCGAAGGAATGCTTGACCACAGCAATCCTTCGCAGCCTCCCTATTTCTTTGGTGAGATTACTCAGGCTGATGTTGACGAAAATGCCATTTCCTGGCTTATACATAATCTGAAAGGCTCCACCGCAACTGTGCCTGACATTGTACGCCGCCTGGGCTTCCTCAAATTTCAGGGGGATGTATCAGGCTATCCGTCACAAATCACCGCACACGGTATCCTGCAAAGCCTTCCAGGACAGCTCAATGCCAACATGACGATGCACACCGACACCACAACCTTGCAAAAAAGTTATTCCGGTAGAATCTCCACCAATAATTTTGAACTTGGAAAATTATTGGCGAAAAAAGAACTCGGAAAGACTTCTTTTGACCTGGAACTGAACGGTCTGCAATACCGAAACCATCAACCAGAATCACATGTCAAAGGAGAAATCTCTTCTTTGGAATACAACCATTATCAGTATCAGCACATCGCGCTAAACGGAAACTTCAAGCCGGGTGGTTTCAACGGACACTTATCACTCGACGATGAAAACGGAAAAATCAGCATAGACGGAAGTTTTGTTACCCAGCAAGCTGTACCCGATTTCAACCTGCGGGTAAAAGTAAGAGATTTTCGTCCCAACAAGCTTCAACTGACAAAAAAATACGAAGATACTGACGTATCCCTTAACCTGACAGCCGATTTCTCCGGACATTCCATTGACGATATTCAGGGGAAAATCAACCTCGACAGTCTTTTTATACATACACCAGACGAGGCCGGGAATTACTTTCTTCCTCGCCTGCAAATTGATGCGACTCAACTCACACAACATGCTGAGGTGAAAGAGATTCGTATTGACTCTCCATTCCTGACCGGAAGTATCCAAGGGAAATATACTTACCATACTCTGCTAAAGAGCATGGAGAAAGTCATTCGAAAGCATATCCCGTCATTATTTCCCGAAGAAAAACAGAAAAAAGGGAAAAAGAAACCCGCAGAACTGAATAACCAGTTCCACTTTCAGTTCCGCATGGAGAACAGTGAATTCTTCTCAAAAGTCTTGAATATACCATTTGACTTGCAGATGCCAGCCACTTTCTCAGGACAGCTCAACGACAGCCTTTCACAAATGCGTATCAACGGCTCATTTCCTCAGTTCACATACAACGGGAAATATTATGAGTCGGGCACCCTGCTATGTGAAAGCCGTCCCGATGAATTACGATGCCAGGTTCGTGCCGGTACTTTAATGAAAAAGGGAGCCATGTTCAACCTCTCCCTCCTCACCCGTGCCAAAAATGACAAGCTGCACAGCACACTCTACTGGGGAAATAACACCCAGCTTACCTATAGCGGCAAGATTGATGCCATCGCCTCTTTCCGTCAGGATAGTTCAAAAAGAGAGTTGCACACCCGTGTAGACATACAGCCCAGTCAAGTCATCTTAAATGATACTACCTGGAACATACATCCGGCTACTGTAGACATCGCGAAAGACAGCATCGAAATACACGACTTCTTGTTTGAACACCGCGACCAGCACCTGAAAATCAATGGGCGACTGGGAAAAACGGAAGCAGACTCCTGCCTGGTAGACCTGAAAAACATCAACCTGCTCTACATCATGGATATGATTCAGTTCCATGCCGTACGTTTTGACGGAGGCATCAGTGGAAAGGTCCACCTGCGCCATGTGCTTCAAGACCCGGTGATGGAAACGCGTCTCGATGTAAAAGATTTTTCTCTTAACCACGCCTTGCTGGGAAGAGCCGACATTCTTGGGTCATGGGATAAAGAACTGGGAGGTGTGCGCCTGGATGCCGACATCCGTCGCGACAGTACCTGCACCACTCGGGTAACCGGCTATGTTTCTCCTAAGATGAAAGGACTTGATCTTCAAATCCAAGCCGGAGGGACTCCACTCTCTTTCCTGCAACCTTTTGTAGAAAACATCTTCAGCAATGTCAACGGAAACGTACATGGGGACGTGCGTCTGTTCGGGCCTTTCTCTCAACTTGACCTGGAAGGAAATGTCAAAGCGCAGATGCAAATGAAGGTCAACATCCTGAACACCACCTTCCGGGCCTCGGCCGATTCCGTACACATCGCTTCCGGCTTGTTCCGTTTCCAGAATGTACGCTTACAAGATACTGAAGAGCACACAGGACTTGCCGACGGAGAATTACGGCACACCAAGTTAAAGAATCTGAGCTATCAGTTCCGCTTCAATACAAACCGCATGCTGGTATTCCATTCAGAAAAGGAAACTCCTGAATTTCCTTTCTATGGTCACATCTATGCTACCGGAAATGTATTTCTTCGAGGAGGCGACGGACAACTGAACGTCGACGGAGAAGTACGTGCCGACAACCAGACAGAGTTTGTTTACGTGCTGGGAACGGCAGCTGAGGCCACCAACTCTGGCTTTATCACCTTCGTAGACCGTACTCCCCGCCGTAAGCAGGAAGCCGTAAAGGCCGAAGTGTACCACCCGCTCAACCAGCCCGACAAGCAGGAAGACGATGATACACCCACCGCCATCCACATTAATCTACAGATAGAACCAGCCGAACGTGCCAACATGAAAATCATCATGGATCCTTCGGCCGGAGATTACATATCTGCTTACGGAACCGGAAACCTGCGTATTAACTTCTTCAATCAGGGCAACTTCCAGATGTTCGGTAACTATAACATCAGCGAAGGTATCTACAAGATGAGCATGCAAAACGTCATCCGAAAAGACTTTACCCTGCAACCAGGAGGTGTGGTATCCTTCAATGGCGACCCAAAGGCTGCTAACCTGAACGTACAGGCAGTCTACACGGTAAACTCTGCTTCACTGAACGACCTGATAGCCGACGCTTCCTCTTCACGTGGAAATGTCCGCGTAAACTGTTTGTTGAACTTGAGCGGCAGCCTCACTTCACCCAACCTGACGTTTGGCCTCGAACTGCCCACAGTAAGTGAAGAAGACCGCGAACTGGTACGTAGTCTCACCAGCACCGAAGAACAGATGAACACCCAGATTATTTACTTGCTGGGAGTCGGCAAATTCTACACCTACGACTATGCCAACAATACCGGTCAGACCGATGCTACCAGTTCGCTGGCCTTCAGCACTCTGTCGGGCCAGTTGAACAATATGCTTTCGCAAGTCATCGACAACCAGAACTGGAACGTAGGTACCAACCTTACTACCGGAGAAAAAGGCTGGAGCGATGTAGAAGCCGAAGCCATCCTGTCCGGCCGTCTGCTGAACAACCGGCTGATAATCAACGGTAACTTCGGCTACCGTGAAAATACCATGCGTAATACCAACTTTGTAGGTGACTTCGAAGCTATCTGGCTGCTCACCAAGAACGGGGAATTCCGTCTGCGCGGATACAACCAGACCAACGACCGTTACTTCACGAAGTCCACCCTTACCACCCAGGGCATCGGTATCATGTACAAAAAAGACTTCATGAACTGGCAAGAACTCGTTGACTGGTTCCTCCGCCGCCGTAAAAACCGCAGCAGCCAGCAGAAAGAAAAAGAAGACCAGAAATACCTTCCACAGGAAGCCCTTCCTGCCGCAAGAGAAAAAAGAGAATCAAACGAAAAATAATTATACAAGAATATGGAAAAAACCTATTACCTGCCCGCCGAATGGCACAAACAAAGCTACATACAGCTTACCTGGCCTCATGCCGATACCGACTGGGCCTATATGCTCGATGAAGTAGAAGCCTGCTTTGTCCGCCTCGCTACCGAAATAGCCAGCCGCCAGCCCCTACTGCTCGTGGCTCCCGAATTTCCGGCAGCCCTGGCCGACTTCCCCTATCGCGACCAGATTACTTTTGTGAAATGTCCTACGAATGACACCTGGGCCCGCGACCATGCTTTCATCACTTTATTGGAGAAACACTCCGACCCACAGTTGCTCGACTTCTGCTTCAACGGCTGGGGGATGAAGTTTGCTGCTCATAAGGACAACCTCATCAACAGTCATCTGTTCAAGACCGGCGTACTTAACGGCGATTACATCAACTGCCGCAATTTCGTACTCGAAGGAGGTTCCATTGAAAGCGACGGACAAGGCACCCTGCTCACTACTTCGCCCTGCCTGTTGGCTCCCAACCGCAATGACACCCTCTCGCGCAAAGACATCGAAGCCTACCTGATGGAACGCTTCAACCTGCGTCAGGTGCTCTGGCTGGACTACGGCTATCTGGCTGGTGACGACACCGACAGCCACGTAGACACCCTGGCCCGTCTCTGCCCCGACCACACCATTACTTACGTGCAGTGCGTGGACAAGGATGACGAGCACTACGGTGCCCTCCGCTCCATGGAAGACCAGCTCAAGACCTTCCGTACCCTCGACGGAGACCCTTACCGCCTGCTTCCGCTCCCCATGCCCGAAGCCATCTATGACGAAGACGGCGAACGCCTTCCGGCCACTTACGCCAACTTCCTGATTATGAACGAGGCAGTACTCTACCCCACTTACACCCAGCCTGAAAACGACGCCCGTGCCGCTCAGGTACTGTCTGAGGCTTTCCCCGGACGTGAAATCGTAGGCGTGGACTGCCGTGCCCTTATCAAGCAGCACGGTTCTCTCCACTGCGTCACCATGCAATATCCTGAATCAGTAAAAAACCAAATAGCACAATGAAACGAACTATCCGTGTCGGCATCGTACAGCAGGCTTGTACGAACGACCTCAAACTGAATCTTGAAAAGCTGCACCGCAACATTGCCTCCGTGGCACAAGCCGGTGCGCAGTTAGTAGTTCTTCAGGAACTCCATAACACCCCTTATTTCTGCCAGACAGAAGATACCAACCTGTTCGACCTGGCCGAACCCATTCCCGGCCCTTCCACCGGTTTCTACAGTGAGATAGCCGCTGCCTACCATGTGGTACTGGTCACTTCGCTGTTCGAACGCCGTGCTGCCGGACTGTATCACAACACCGCCGTGGTATTCGACACCGACGGAAGCATTGCCGGCAAGTATCGCAAGATGCACATTCCAGATGACCCTGCTTACTATGAGAAGTTCTATTTCACTCCCGGCGACTTAGGATTCGAACCTATCCAGACCTCCATCGGTAAGCTCGGCGTGCAGGTTTGCTGGGACCAGTGGTATCCGGAAGGAGCCCGCATCATGGCCCTGAAAGGTGCTGAACTGTTGATTTACCCCACCGCCATCGGCTGGGAAAGTACCGACACTCAGGAAGAAAAGATGCGCCAGCTGGGGGCATGGGTAACCGTACAGCGTGGTCACGCCGTAGCCAACGGTCTGCCGGTCATTGCCGTAAACCGTGTAGGTCTTGAACCCGACCCTTCCGGCCAGACCAACGGCATCCAGTTCTGGGGCAACAGCTTCGTAGCCGGTCCACAAGGCGAAATCATCGCCCAGGCCAGCAACCTGAAAGAAGAAAACATGGTAGTAGAAATCGACATGAACCGCAGTGAAAACGTCCGCCGCTGGTGGCCCTTCCTGCGCGACCGCCGCATCGATGAGTTCGAACAGCTCACACGTCGGTTTATCGATTAATAAGCAACTTCTCTATTATTATAAAAATAAGAGCCACGACTTCAATGTAGTGGCTCTTATTTTTTCTTATCGTCTATCCCAGAAACTGGGAGTCAGCAGCAGAAGTACCCCGAACAACTCCAGACGCCCTATCAGCATCATGAATGACAACAGCCATTTTGCCAGGTCGGGAAGCGCACTCCACGAAAAGGCCGGACCAAATGCTCCTAGCCCCGGTCCCACGTTTCCTATACTCGATACAGACAGTCCGAATGCCTCTTCCAATCCAATGCCCATACACATCAATGCCAGCCAGCATAAGAAGATGCAGACAAAATAAAAAACTACGAACGTCATCACCGTAGCAATGGTACGCTGTGAAACCGCCATCCGGTTCACCTTTACCGGAAGTACAGCCCTGGGGTGCATCAGCCGGTGAAACTCATTCTTCACGTTGCGCAACAAAATCAGCAGACGCACATTCTTAATCCCACCCGCCGTAGAACCGGCACAACCTCCTGCAATCATTGTATAAATGAGCAGCAACCATGTGAAAGGAGGCCACATATTATAATCGTCCGTAGCAAAACCACACGAAGTATGAACAGACGCCACCTGGAAAAGCGATTTCCGGAAAGCTTCCTCCAACCCATAATTATTATGCCAGTATAAGGCCCCGGTAATTATCAGCGTCACCGCCCCAATGGAGATGAGATACAACCGGAGCTCACCATCCTTGAACAACTGTCCGCAACGTCCCTTCATGCACATGAAATAAAGCGAGAAGTTAATACCCGAAAGAATCATAAAGATGGCAATTACATATTCTATAAAAGGAGAATTCCAATAAGCCACACTGGCCTGCTTGGTAGAATATCCTCCAGTAGCCGTCGTGGAAAAAGCATGACATGCAGCATCAAACAAGTTCATTCCTCCTATCAGCAACAGCACCATCTCCGCTAAGGTCAGCATGAGATATACTGTCCATAGCCATTGGGCCATGACACTGATTTTCGGATGAATCTTATCATGTGTCACCCCCGTAGCTTCTGCCGAAAAAAGGACCTGATTACCTACCCCAAAGATAGGCAACACAGCAATCGTAAAGAACACAATACCCAATCCTCCAATCCATTGCGAAAAGCTTCGCCAGAACAACATACCGTGCGAAAGCGATTCAATATCATCCAGGATGGTTGCCCCTGTAGTTGTAAAACCCGACATGGTCTCAAAGAATGCGTCTGCCACCGACGGGATACTTCCGCTTATATAAAAAGGCAGCATTCCGAATCCTGTGAAAAGCAGCCACGTAAACGCCACGATACAATATCCATCGCGCCGTGTCACCCGGTTTTCGGCTCCTCTCCCTAGCAGAATCAGCCCACTCCCCACAGCCATATTAATCAATGTCGTGTAAATAAAATAAATATAGTCTTCCTCCCCATAGCACAAGGAAACGCCTGCACATGCCAGAAACATCATTGCCTCCATAAAGAGCAGAGTGCCCAGGATTCGAAGTATCATTTTTCTGTTAATCAAGCTGTTGCCTCGCGTGTCAGTTACATTGACCGCCGTCGATAAAAAATCTTCCATGTAGCTTTATGTGTTTTACTAGCCAAGTTTCCCCTTTTTTAATTCCTCATCCAAAAAAGAAAAAACATACCTCGGACTTTGAGTATAAAAAGAAGTCCGCTCATTCATTACCTTGCCATAAATTTCAGAATTAAAAACAGTTGCAAGAGCCTGTTCCAATGTCAGTTTATCATTTTGTTCTATCAGAAGACACGCAAGTTTCTTTATCATGTCTGCCATCATTTCTGTTTTCTCATTCATACCCTCTGTAATAATCTTATCGCACGCTCCGTACCAAAAAAGTATTGTATAGTAATACCTTTCATATATTTCAAATTCCTGACCAAAGTCGGCAAATCAATAGAATGATTTTCATACCGCCATAGCTGAACCCCCACACGGTCATCCGCTATTGGGCCTATCACAATATCATATCCATGCACAGGATGACTTGTAGGGTTATTTCTATTCAGAAGAATAAACTTCGCCCATTCTTCTGAATATTCTTCAAACCTAAGCACATTCAATCCTTCCCAAACCTCCTCAACTTCATAAGTTAATACCACAGGTGAGCCACAGCCTAATTGCTCAACCTTTACATTTGCCATATTAAGCGCTTGATAATAATCAGCTGAAAGATAAAAACCCCGTCCAAAATCTTTATTGGGTTTCGATTTCAACAAATCAATTCTATCAAACTCCTTATTCGTACCATGATATAATTTCATACCAACTCTCCTCCTTGTCGACGGCAATATTCCGCAATATCATCCACCATCGATGTAAACGACTGCGTATGCACATAATCATAATGCCTATCAATAAAATCAATACCTTTAAATCTACTCAAATAATTAAAGGCCTGTTTCATCGTCAGCCCATATTTATGTCCAAACTCAAATAGAAAAATAACCGTCCATTCCAATTTTTCCTTCACATCATATTTCATAGACATAGTTTTATTGCAAATTTACAAAAATTCTCATGAATCACATCGGGAAACACAAGAAATGACACCATAGAAATGATGCCAGACAGAAAAACGCAAATCTACATGGCTGTATCCTCCCCCACAGGAACGGGTTCCGAAACCGTGACACTTCCGGGCCGCCGCTTGACAGGTTGTCGGGGTTGGCACCGGTTTTTCAAACTTTCTATATACAGGTGTGGAATAACTCTTAAGACTTGTTCCACACCCCGCGTATATATACTTTATAAAAATGCCTGCCAACCCCGACAACCCGTCAAGATTTCTTCCCTCACCCCTCTCCGGAAGCCTCCGGAAAACGCCCTTGCGTTTCAACTAAAACGTACTTGCGTTTGATTCAAAACGTACTTGTGTTTTAAGTAAAACGCACTTGCGTTTGAATCCGAACGCAAAGGGCGTTTTTCAAGAGGTGTAAAAAATTGATGAAAAAACAAGAAAATGCGATGCAGTATTTGTCAATTCTGTTCATTTGTTTACTAAAACTGGCTAGAAACTCATTTTGTCGGGATTCCTTTTTGACTTTTCGGTGAAATGAGGTATTTTTGTAAAATAAATAAACGCCGACGCTTACCTTGCATACTTGTTTTTGTCCGTTTGGGGTGAATGGGTATGGGACAGGTAACAGCGAAGCGTGCGTAAAAGAAAAAGATGCCAGAATCATCCAACAAACGTATCGTCAAAAATACAATCTTGCTATATGTACGGATGCTATTTCTCGTACTAATTAGTTTATACACCTCACGTATCGTTTTACAGACACTTGGCGTAGAGGATTTCGGAATCAACAATGTAGTAGGAGGCGTAATTTCATTTCTAGGCTTCTTGACCGGATCACTTGCCGGAGCCTCCTCCCGTTTCATTACCTTTGCCTTAGGCAAAGGCGACATGGACAATCTCAAGAGAATATTCGGAAACATCGTATCCATTCATGTACTGTTTGCCTTAATCGTATTGATACTTGGAGAGACCATCGGACTATGGTTCGTCACCACGCAACTGAACATTCCGGAAGGAAGAGAGACTGCCGCTTTTTGGGTATATCAGTTTTCCATTTTTACAGCAATGGGAAGTTTTATCAGCATGCCTTACAATGCCGCCATCATCGCTCATGAAAAGATGTCAGCATTTGCCTATCTGACCATAGGAGACGCCGTGCTAAAACTTGCCGCTGTGTTCCTTTTGATGATTTTTCCGTACGACAAACTGATTCTATATGCACTGTTCATTCTGTGCATCCAGTTTTTCGACTTTATCGTATATATCCTCTATTGTTCCCGTAAATTTAAAGAGACAAGACTTTCCCGGCCCAAGATAGATAAATCTTTATTTAAAGAAATTTTCTACTATGCCGGATGGACAATGAACGGCAATTTGGCCGTGTTCGGATACACGCAAGGCTTGAATATTCTGCTGAATATATTCTTCAATCCAGCTGTTAATGCAGCACGTGGCATCGCGGTGCAAGTGCAAAACATCGTGAACAACTTCAGTGTCAATTTTCAGACCGCAGTCAACCCACAACTGACCAAAAGCTATGCGCAGGAAGACTACAAACGGATGCATCAGTTATTAGTTGCTAGCTCAAAATTTTCCGTATTTCTGATGATTTTCATCTGTCTCCCTCTGGCACTTGAGATAGATTTGGTTTTGAAATGGTGGTTGGGAGAATATCCGCCACATACCAGCAATTTTCTCCGGCTCATCTTGATTACCAGCATTCTATTTTGTCTAGCTAACCCGATAATCACTTCGGTACACGCCACAGGAAAGCTAAAGAAATTTCAAATAATAGAAGGATGCATGTTGCTTATGATTGTTCCAATAGCCTACCTGCTATTGAAGTTTTTCAGTATCCCACCCGAAAGCGTCTTCATTGTTCATATATGCATTGAGCTATGCACCCAATATGCCCGCATTCACATCGTATTGCCCATGATAAGGATGGATATAAAAACGTATATTCAAGAAGTAATAAAACCTATCGGCAAAGTGATTATTATTTCCCCTATTGTTCCCGTTTTACTATACAATTATATTCCACAAAATACTCTTACCTTTTTTATTGTAGGAGTTGTATGTGTAATCAGTGTAACATCCGGCATCTATATATTGGGATGTACAGAGAAAGAACGAAACTTAGTAATGAATAAGTTAACAGCTAAACTAAGAAAATGAATACACCTTTAATATCAATTATAATTCCAGTCTATAAGGCAGAAAAACATCTTCATTGCTGCGTTGACAGTGTACTGGCACAATCATTTACCAACTTCGAATTAATTTTAATAGACGATGGAAGTCCTGATAATTCAGGAACGATATGTGATGAATATGCTAAACAAGACAGAAGAATAAAAGTATTTCACCAAGAGAATCAAGGAGTAAGCGCAGCACGCAATCTGGGCATAGAACAAGCAAAAGGCGAATGGATAGCTTTTATTGACAGTGATGATTGGGTAGAAAATACAATGTATGAAGAAATGTATCACGCAGCTTCCCTAGCTAATGCAGACATAGCTGGATGTAATTTTTGGGAAATTCTTCCTACCCACGCTTCTGTAATAAATACATTTTACACCAGCCAATCTTTATTTCTAGCGGATATAATAAGTAGTAATTGGGGAGTCGTATGGAAGCTCCTTATAAAAAAATACTTATTTACTGATTATAAGATAAGATTTCCTCAAAACCTAAATGGAGGAGAAGATTATTTAGTTTGCGTACAACTCCTCGTAAAAGCCAAACAAACAATATGCATAAATAAACCTTTATACCACTATAATAGATGTAATGGTCAATCTATCATAACAACATCTACTTTAACCAATACATATGACCAAATAAAGGCTACGGATTTGGTAATTTATTTCCTGCAAAAAGAGGGATTACTAGAAAAATTTAGTTCTGAAATAAAAATCAGGCAATTTCACGCAAAGCTTCCTTTACTAACTCAAAGCCCTAAAGAATGGAAAAAGATATATCCTCAAAGTAGCTTCTTGTATAGGAAGTTACTTAATTCACCTAAAAGTAAACTTTTTGCATTTTTATTACTCCATTGCAATGCTTCAGTTGTTGACTTTATCCACAAAAGATTAATAAAACCAACAGCAATATGAAACCACCTACAATAACTGTCATTGCTCCCATATATAACCAAGAACATCTTTTAAAAAGATGCATTAACAGCATACTTAATCAAGATTACACTGAGTTTGAGTTAATTTTAATAGACGATGGAAGTACCGATAACTCAAGTCAAATTTGCAATGAATATGCATCTAAAGATTCTCGAATACGAGTAGTTCATCAGCCCAATAGCGGGGTTAGTTTAGCAGGTCAAAAAGGATTAGATTATGCATCCGGAGAATGGATTCTATTTATAGATAGTGACGACTACATTGAGCTTCGTGCTTTTACTAAAATATCATCATATCTGAAAAAATCAGACATTATCATATTCAATTTTTATGAGCTTAACAATCAAAGGAAGATAGAAAGGAAACAAAAGTTATGACAGTATGTATAATGGAAATGTTTTTGGCGCTCTCTTTAATAAGTTAATTAGAAAAGCTATCATAGACCAAACACAAGTTACATTCCGATACAATCTGAGTTTTTGTGAAGACATGTGCTTCTTATCCGGTAACCATTCTATTTTCCAGTAACCATTCTATTTTCCGCCTTGACACGCATGTTCCCTAAACCTACCTTTGCGCCGTAACCCTTAAACAACAATGATTATGGCAAAAGAAAAAGTAAACTA
>OGGW01000232.1_pt1 | contig 57477 bp, 47 predicted proteins | sample 1571291 | NCBI WGS metagenome assembly OGGW01 (sample SAMEA2582028, study PRJEB24529) | metagenome | biome: Human gut stool | place: China | collected 2011 | reverse complement strand
CCACAGGCAAGCAGAGCACCGGAAAGGAAACGGTTTCCTCTCCGGTGCTCTTTGGCTCTTTCCGCACAGTTCGTTGTGTGGGTCACGGTGTGGGTCGGGCCGGTGTTTCCAGACGGTAATTTTTGAAAAGCGTCGAAGAAAAATGCCTTCGGCGTGAGGTATAACCGCAATTTGTGTGAGTCAAGACTTTTCTTAAAAATTATGAAAACAGCGGAAATCATTCGATTTCCACTGTTTTCTGGAGCTAATGATGTGACTCGAACACACGACCTGCTGATTACGAATCAGCTGCTCTACCGACTGAGCTACATTAGCATATTCACTTTTGGAGTCGCAGACCTGATTCTTACGAATCAGCTGCTCTACCGACTGAGCTACATTAGCATATTCACTTTTGGGGTCGCAGACCTGATTCTTACGAATCAGCTGCTCTACGCCAGCATGGGGAACGATGAGATAATTTAAGCAGAAAACATGATACCATACTTTTACCGGAGCGTCAACCTATTTTCACAGGAAAACGAACTTTTTCTTCTGCTGAACAGGGATAATACGAATTGTATATTATGGATTTTCCGAGGCTTCTGAAAAATGGGCGATTTGCCATCTTTACAAACGCCGGATTCGCGTTCCGCATGTAACTTTCTGTAAAAAGTTCATAATTTGACAAAAACCGCAGCCAGCGTCCGGTTTCGCCGGGAAGCGTTAGTGTTTACATAAAAATGACAATAATTTTTATCTACAAGGAGTTATTCACATTTTCCACAGAGTTATCAACATCGTTTTTCTTTAGTATTATCAACGTATTCAGACAAATATCTCCAAATATCCGCAAAACCGCAAACCCTATTTTCAACCAAACGAAAAAGCAAAAATCACTTTACATAACCGTTCTGTATTTGCCCTTTTCTACGTACACGCAAGGCTTTCTCCCTTGACAGCGGTCGATTTTAGCCGAAAAAACGGGACCAGACTTCCGTCCGGTCCCGCCTGTTCAGATTACATAGTCACTTGTCCGCGGCTCGCGCATCAGGTCCGCCAGCGTGACACCGGAAAAGTATTCCCGGCTCAGCTTATAATAGCCGTCCCACACCGACAGGGTACGGCAGTCCGCAGCCCGTGCGCAGGGGGCCGCGCCACTTTGCAGGCAGGCTACCGGAGCCAGATCCCCTTCCGCCAGCCGTAGAATTTCCCACAGGGTATACTGGTCCGGCTCCCGGGTCAGCCGGTAACCGCCGCCGATCCCGTGGACGCTGTCCACCAGACCGGCCGCCTTCAGGGCCGGCATCAGCCGCTCGATATATTTCAGAGAAATGTTTTGGCGGGCAGCAACATCCTTCATGGGAATGTAGCTTCCGTTGCGGTGTTCGGCCAAGTCCAGCAGGATCCGGATAGAATACCGCCCCTTTGTTGAGATCATAGTATATCCTCCTTGCTCCGTATTTTCGTCTTTATTATACCACCAGTTTTGTAGGTAAATCAACCGCTATTTCCACAGAATTCAAAAAACGTTGATATCCCGTTGATTTTCAGAAATCATCGTGCTATGATGGGGCCGAAAAAAGACGGCGCATGTCCGCGGCGCACCCAACAGAAAGGAAGCAAACGATTTTGTTGGATTTTTTAGAGCAGGAACAAATCAGTAAGGAGTTGTTGGAGGGCATCCGGAAATACCGGAACGCCTATCCCACCCCTCCGGAGCTGCAAAACCGGATCCCCAAGCCCCGCTACCATTACTACGGAAAGGAGGTCTGGGAAGCCTCCATTGCCGCCCTCCTGTGCGGGGAAAATCTGCTGCTGGCCGGCAGCAAGGCTACGGGTAAAAATGTGTTGGCGGAAAATCTGGCCCAAGTCTTTGCTCGGCCAAGCTGGGATGTATCCTTTCATGTGAACATGGACGCCGCCAGTCTCATCGGCATGGATACCTTTGAAAACGGGCAGGTGACCTTCCGTCCCGGCCCGGTGTATCTCTGCGCGCAGCATGGCGGCTTCGGGATCTTGGACGAGATCAACATGGCGAAAAACGAGGCACTGGCTGTGCTCCACGCCACGCTGGACTTCCGCCGCGCCATTGATGTACCCGGTTATGATCGGGTGGAGGTGGATCCAGCCGCCCGCTTCATTGGCACCATGAACTACGGCTACGCCGGAACACGAGAACTGAACGAGGCCCTGACCAGTCGGTTCGCGGTGATCCAGATGCCCGCCATTGACGGGGACGGTCTGGACCGGCTTTTGGGAGAGGAATTCCCCACGCTGGAGAAGAAATACCGGGGACAGTTCGTGCAGCTTTTCCTCGACCTGCAAAAAAAGTGCGAAAGCGCCGAGATCTCCTCTAAGGCGCTGGATCTCCGGGGTATGCTGGACGCTCTGCGGCTGATCCGCCGGGGGATCAGCGCCGGAACGGCGCTGGACATGGGTATCACCAATAAGGCTTTTGACAGCTACGAGCAGGGTCTCATCCGGGATGTTATTGCCGCCCGGATCCCGTCGAAGCTGGACCGCAGCCGACTGTTTACCGACTGATATGGAAACCTCCGGTTACAGCGCCCGCCAGCGGCGGGCCATCAATCAGGTGTGGACTGCCTGCGGGGACTACAAATTTGAACCGCAGTTTCTGGCCATGCAGTCTGACGGCCTGCCTGATCTTTATATGAACTGCGTCATTGGGTTGGTCCACAAATGGTTTGGGGATGAGCTTCCCAAGCAGTTGTTCGCCGCTTGGGCGGGGGACGCACGGCAGGCCGTGTACGATGACCTTGCGTGGCTGGCTCTGGAAAACGCCGTTTATGAGAAGGAATTACCGAAGCGTCCCGCTTTAGCAGCACTGCGGCAGGCCCATGCTTCCGCGTTTTTTGAATCGGAATATCAGCTTTCCCGGCAGGAGTGGATGGAGAAAAACCAGCTGGTGTACGCCATACAGTCCGCCAGATGGAAAACCGTGCTTGGGCAGAGACTGCCTGTGCTGACCCCTTGGGAAAAGGGACTGTCGGAGGCTCTTGCCTGTCCCGGTACCATGAGTGGAGAGGAGGTAGCGGCGGCGATCCGGACTGCCTTCCAAAAATATCTCCGCTTTGACGGCACCGCCCACGCCAAAACGCCCCTTACCCTCCATTTCGGAGAGCGGTGGGCGCCACTGCTGACGAAGCTGTTCACCACGGAGATGGTCCGCACCGACGATCTGGCCATCGGCCGATCTGCGGCGGTGGGAGAAAACGGCATGGTGCGGGCGTCCAATGCCCTGCGCTCCCATTTACGTTCCAATGAGCGGGAAACCGAGGACCGGGACTATGTGGAACGCTGCTTCGGCCGCAGTCTGTACGCTCCCAAGGAATTGGCGCTGATGGAGCAGCGGGACTGCACCGGAAACCATCTGGGCTGCCACCTCTGGTTCACCCGTGGGGAGCCGTCGCCCGACAAACCGGTCAGCGCCGATGCCCAGCGGCTTTTTCAACAGGCAGAGGAGCAGGCCAAGCGAAACCGGGCCGCTTACGTCAAAAACAGCGACCTCTATCAAAGCGCCCTCCTGCGGCTGACGGAGCAGATCCGCAACTGCATGCTGATCCACCAGCAGCCGGACGCCGTCTCCGCCCGACAGGGCCATCTGGACAGCCGGCGGGTCTGGCGGCTGCCAGTGCTGGGAGACGATAAGGTGTTTTTGCGTAGCGACGAGGAAAGCACCCCCGGCTTTACGGTGGACCTGCTGCTGGACGGCTCTGCCTCCCGGCTTCACTGTCAGGAAACCATCGCCGCCCAAGGGTATATTCTGGCAAAAAGCCTTGCGGACTGCGGCATTCCCGTCCGCGTCAGCAGCTTTTGCAGTCTCCGGGGCTATACGGTGCTGCGGGTGCTGAAGGAATTCGGTGAGAAAAACGGAGAACGGAAGATTTTTGACTACTTCGCTGCCGGCTGGAATCGGGACGGACTGGCGCTGCGGATGGCAGCGGAGCTGCTGAACACCGCCCCGGCAGACAAGCACCTGCTGATCCTGTTGACGGATGCCAGCCCCGACGACAGCCACAAGATCCTCCCTACCGGCAAGGTCCCCCTCAGCCGGGACTATGACGGTCAAGTAGGTGTAGAGGACACGGCGGACGAGGTCCGGGCCTTGCGGCGGAAGGGTATCCGGGTGGCCGCCGTCTTTATGGGGGAGAACGCCAACGTTCCCAACGCCCGTGCTATCTACGGGCAAGATCTGGCTCCCATTCGCCGGATGGATCAGCTCTCCGCCGCGGCGGGACGGCTGATCCAAACGGAGATCCGGGAGCTGTCCGGCTGAATAAACAAACAACCACGCCATACCTCCCGGTATGGCGTGGTTGTTTTATTCCCTTGTTCCAATATGCAACATTACTTCATGGTCACCACGGTGACGCCGTTTTCCCCCTCGCCGTAGACGCCCAGACGGAAAGACTTCACGTTTTTATTCCGCCGCAGGATATCATGCACCGCATTCCGCAGTGCGCCGGTGCCCTTGCCGTGGATGATGGTGACGGTTTCCAAATGGCCCATGACGGCGGTGGAGAGGAAGGTCTCCACCACGCTCTCCGCCTCCAGCGTCTCCATGCCACGGATGTCCAGTTCCCGGCTGGCAGCAGTGCGGAGACCGGTCACAGCGGTCCGGGTGGGCTTGGGGGCTTTTTTCTTCATGGCGGCCCGCTCATCGTCCTCAATGAGCCGTACTTCGTCGGCCTTGGCCTTCATTTTCAAAATACCGGCCTTTAGCTGCAAGGTGCCGTCCCCGCCCACGCCCACCACCTCTGCCGGGGTGGAAACGCCGGGGATCTCCACCAGGTCCCCCTTCTGAATGGGACGGCTGGGTTTGGGGATCGGCTCGGAGCGGGCATCCCGCTTGTCGATGGCGTCCTCCGCCTCGTTCAGCTGGCGCCGCAGTTCGGCTCTGGCTTCATTGGCGTTGATGGCCCGGTCTGCCTTGGCCTGCTCCTTCCGCATCCGTTCCAGTTCGGCAAACACTGCGTCGGAGGCAGAGCGGGCGTCCCGCAGGATGCGCTTGGCCTCGGCCTCGCCCCGGCTGCGGGCATTTTCCTTGGCCCGCTGCATCTGTTCCCGGAATTCCCGGGCTTTCCGGGCGTCCTCCTCCCGCTGGCGGTACAGCCGGTCAGTCTCCTGCTCTCGCTTTTCCAACGCCTGCCGCTTGGCCTCCAGTTGGGTCAGCACGTCCTCCAACCGAACGCTGTCCTTGCTCATCTGCGATTGGGCGTTGGTGATAACTTCATCGGGCAGGCCCAGCCGCCGGGAGATGGCAAAGGCATTGGACTTGCCGGGGATGCCGATCAGCAGCCGATAAGTAGGGCTGAGGGTCTCCACATTGAACTCGCAGGAGGCGTTCTCCACTCCCGGCGTGGTCATGGCAAAGGTTTTCAGCTCTGCGTAGTGGGTGGTGGCGGCAGCTCTGGCCCCCAGTGCCCGGACGTGCTGAATGATGGCGATGGCCAGCGCCGCGCCCTCCACCGGGTCGGTACCGGCTCCCAGCTCGTCGAACAGGATCAGACTATCCCGGTCCGCCTCCTGTAAAATTTCCACAATGGTTTTCATGTGAGCGGAGAAGGTGGACAAGCTCTGCTCGATGCTTTGCTCATCGCCGATGTCCGCCAGCACCCGTTCGTAAACGGACACCTCGCTGCGGTCCCCGGCGGGAATATGCAGGCCGCATTGGGTCATCAGGGTCAGCAGACCCAGTGTTTTCAGAGAAACAGTCTTACCACCGGTGTTGGGACCAGTGATGACCAGGGTATCAAACGCACCGCCCAGTTCAATGTCGATGGGTACCGCCGTTTTTTTGTCCAGCAGGGGATGCCGCGCCTTCCGCAGACGGATCAAGCCGTCCCGCCGCACCTGGGGGCGGATCGCGTCCATCTTATAACTCAATTCGCCCCGGGCAAAGATCAGATCCAACTGCACCAATGCGTCATGGTCCCACTGAATGTCCCGCCGGTGGGCGGCGGCATCGGCGGACAGCTCCGCCAAAATGCGGTCGATCTCCGCCTGCTCCTTGGCCTGTAATTCTGCGTATTCGTTGTTGGCCTGCACCACTCCCATCGGCTCTACGAATACCGTAGCGCCGGTGGAGGAAACATCGTGGATCAGTCCCGGCAGATTGCCCTTCTGATCCGCCCTTACGGGGACCACAAAGCGCCCATCCCGCTGGGTGATGATGTTGTCCTGCAAAACCTTGGAATAGCTGGGGGAAGAGATGATCTTCTGCAAAATCTGCCGGCTTTTTGCCAGCGCCGCCCGCATGTGACGGCGAATGTCCGCCAGCTCCGGGCTGGCGGCGTCGGCCACGGTGTTCTCGTCGCTGATGCACCGCCGGATCTTATCCTCCAAGAACCGGTTGCCGTGGATGGACAGAAAAATCTGGTCGAGAGCGGTAGGCTCTGCCGCGTCGGCATTGAAATACTCCTTGGCCCGGCGGGCAGCATACAGCAGATCGCCGATCCGGATCAGCTCCGGGATGTTGAGGCTGCCGCCCCGGTCCGCCCGGTCCAGCAGGTCCTTTACCGGCTTGACACCGGAAAAACCCGGCGCCCCCCGCAGGACGATCATGGCCCGTGCGCCGTCGGTCTGATCCAGCAGGCGCAGCACGTCCTCATAATCTGTTTCCGGCCGGACCGCCAGCGCCAGCTCCTTGGCCTCCGGGCTGACCGCCTGCTCAGACAGTAGTTGAAGGACCCGCGGCAGCTCCAAGGTGCGGATGGATTTATCAAATAATTCGCTCATAATCGCTCCTTACCGTATAAAAGGCACGGTATCATACAAAATGTAATCAATCAAGACGGTTCATCCATGCACCGGACACTCTTGTAGAAGTCCAGCGTCCGGAATCCCCGCTCCAGCTGGGCGGAGACAAAGGCTTCGGCGGCAGCGGACAGCCGCTTTTGGGCCTCCGGTCCCAGTGTGAAGGAATAAAGCCGCTTGGGGTCGCCGTAAACGATGTGCCGCAGGGCGGCCAGTGAATCCCGGCACAGTGGAAGACCCCGGCGCCCCTCTCCGCAGGTCCCGCAGCGGAGAACGCCCTGCAAAACGTCGAAATACGGCTGTTGGGGATCGGGGCAACCGCAGTAGGCGCAGGCGTCCGCCAGAGGCTCGTAGCCCGCCAGACACAGCAGCTTGATCTCAAACGCCGCTTTCACCAGCGGCAAAGGCTTTCGCAGAACGGAAACGGCGTACAGCCCGTTGAGCAGGTGGCTCAAAAGCCCCTGATGGGGCGCGTCCTCCGTGGTGACGGCCTCCGTCAGCTCCGCCAGATAAAACCCCAGCGCCATCGCGTCCAGATCCGCCCGCAAACCGTTGAACAGTTCCAGAGTGGCCCCCTCGTTGGCGTAGTACCAGTCGCCCTTTTTGTAAAGCGTCCACTCGGAGTAGGCCAACGGCTGGGCGCAGGCGGCGAATTTGCACCCCTTGCGGCAGACGCCCCGGGCGATGACAGAGAGCTTGCCCCGCTCCGCTGTCAGGAGGGTTAGGATCTTATCGGCGTCCCTTGTCTCCGTCTCCCGGAGGACTACGCCCTTTGTCACAATGTACGGCGACAACGCCATCAATTCACCACCTATGTACGGAGGCCCCGCCTCCGAAAGAAAATCAGCGTCCGGCAGACCCGGCGCGGTAAAGCAGATAGGCCAACGGATCTCCGGTATCTGAAAACAACGTCCAAAGCGAAGGTTCTTTCATCGTACAGCCCTCCCTGATGGATAGTCTGTGTCGAAAAGTCCCGCTTATAGCTGGAAAATGCTTCGTACAGACCCAATTATAGCAACCGGACAGCTTTTTTTCAAGCGGAGGTTGCTGCATGCGCTCCTCCGCTTCATCCGTGCCGAAACTGCCGCAAGGCATGGCACGAATGAAAAACAGCCGCAAGCCATCAGAACATGGCTTGCGGCTGTTTGCGCCTATTACTTGCTTTGTTGTCAAAAAGCGAATTACTTCAGTGCCTCATAGGCGGTCAGAGCTTCCCGGATCGCCGCTTTGTCGCTGTCCGTCACGGAGCAAGGGTGCGATCCCACAGGGAGCCACCTGTTCCTTTAGCAGCGTTTCCAAAAGAGTGTTCCCGCTTTCTGAGAGTTTTCGAATGACAGCCCCGCCAAAGCGGTATTTACTGTCCGGTCTGCACGTTATACAGCTCCGCAAAGTTGGAGGCGGCAACCTCAATCATGTAGCTCTCAACCGTTCTGTCAGCATTTTCAATGCGGAACATGACGTTTCCCTCTCCCTTTAATGCTGTCAGCACCTCATCGATATAAGCATCATCAATATTAACTCTATCATCACCACAATACATAGTACCTGTTATCTTGTGGTCTGCACCATCGGGCGTTCTCATGGTGATGTTATATTCATCCCAATAGCGCTCAGAGCTGTTTTTGACCTGTCTGCTGCCATATTCATAGAGGAATATCATAGCATTATCGTCCAGATCCACCATTACATTCGCATACAATTTTGAATTTATTGTTGCGCTGTTGCTAAAAGTACCTACGAGATATTCGTCTTCCGTAATATACCATTCATCTGTTGGCTGATTGAAGTCATCCACAGAATAGTCGATGCGCCAATCGCCGAATGACTGTCCGCATCTTTCGCAGGTACCGCTTTCGGTCGTGCGGCCCAGAGCGGGAACGGTTTCCTGTGCCACCAGAACCTCGCCGCACTCGGAGCAGCGCTTGCCCTCTGTCAGCCCGGTCTTCGTGCAGGTGAGCTCCACTGCCGGCATAACTTCCTCCACATGGGTATGCTTGTCGGTGCTTCCGCTGTTGGTATTTCCGCCATTGGTATTTCCGGCGTTCCCGCCTCCGCAAGCCACCAGAGGCAGCGTCATTGCCACCGCAAGCAAAATTGTTGTCAACTTTTTCATCTTCTGCCTCCCTTTCGTTGTCTTTATATTTGCAGTGCGTTTTCCGCACAGGCAAATCCTTCCCAGCGCCCGGTCAAAACAAGGTTTTTTCCTGCTCCGCAAACAGCTTGTCATTGATCTCCCCCAGGGGCAGCTGATGGACCACGCCATAGCTGATAATGGCGTCCCGTCTGGTGCGGGGATACAGTTGGGCGTAGCCCCCCTGCGTCAGCATCCGCTGGGTCTCATCCAGCGTGATGCCAAGACCGACGCAGATGCACAGCAGCCGATCCCTGGAAGGATTCCGCCGCCCCGCAAACACCTGATGCAGATAGACCTCGCTGATGCCGGACCGGCGGGCCAGCTCCGCTTTGGTCAGATCCTTCGTTTCGTAAAGTTGCGTCAGCCCCGCCAAGCGGTATAAAAACGTTCTTCGTCTGATGGAGGCATTTTAAAGATGAAAGAGTCCAGAATCACCCCGGAAAAGCAAAATCTCTGCCCGCTTTGCAGAGTTCCCCTCCCGGATGGCGCATCCTTCTGTCCCCACTGCGCCCGCAGTATCAAGCCCTGGACACGGCAAAAGGCCCCCAAGCCACTGCAAAAGAAGTTCCTGCACATTGCCGCACTGGTGACAGCGCTGGCCGTGATCGCCAGCTGCACCTGACAAGCTGTACTGTTTCCGGCTGGAAAACCGGCGTGCTGGCCTACGGCACCACCTGGGTCAACGCCATGGACTGCCGCTTCGAGGACAATCAGGTGGGATTCCACTTCAACGCCGAGGGTACCGTCGTCACCCACACCCAGTATGCGAACAACGAGTTCTTCCACAACGGCACCGCCGTTCTGCTGGAGAGCGTACCCGTCGAAAGCCCCCTGTCCTTCCCCGGCAGCGTGTTCGAGGACAACGATACCGACATTGACAACCGCTGCGGACGGGAAGTGAACATTTCGCAGACGACCTTCCGCTGACAGCTATTTGAAAAGAGGACCCATCCGTATTGGATGGGTCCTCTTTTGCGCGACGGGAATCGCCGGTGCATACTGCCGCTGATTTCTTTGTCGATTCGATCTTCTGTCATTATCTCGTCCCATTCAGCGTCAGCTTGGCTTTCTCCATTGTGATGACAAGAATGGGGATCAGGATGATCTGTACAAGGATGCCGGGAAGCGCATTGGTCACTGCGCCCGCAAGAAAAAGAGAGCGGTCAAACGCGGTATGCTGCAAGCCCGCCATCACAAACTGAACACCGCCCCACACCAGGCGGCCTACGATCATAGCGGCGATCAGCGTGACATACACCGACCAATTTCTGCGGGGGAAAATACGGTATAAGATCCCGGAAACCGCGCCATAGGCGGCCAGCTCAAACGCCATGGCCGCCGCCGTATAAGCCGTAGGCATCCCAAAGAGAAGGGACCGCAGCAGCGGGGAAACAAATCCCACCGCCAGTCCCCACGGCCAGCCGCAAACAAAGCCGCACAGCAATGCCGGAATGTGCATTGGGCAGAGCATGGATCCAATCTCAGGGATCTGTCCCGTCAGAAACGGCAGGACCAATGCAATGGCAAGATACAGCGCCGAGTAGGTAAGCTTTCTGATCTGCACAGAAGAACGTGCATCGTTCCGGGTCATAGGCATGCAGTATCTCCCATCTCCGTCAGCAGTTGGCGAATATGCTCCATCGCGTCATCCATGATGGCAGAAGATTTCTGGCTGACGCCTGCCACATAGGTGTCGCAGAGATTCATGGGGATCAGCACCCGGTAGGCTGCGCTGGCAGCAACGGCATTGGCCATTGCCGGAGAGATCTCTCCCATCAGCGCGTCGGCAAGGGCTATCCCCATAGGGCCAACGATGATCTGGGCAGTCCGGCTGGCAACAATGACCGGGTTTTCACCGGTCGCCACCCGGTCCGCACCGGCACGCATCATGCTCTCTGACGCGGCGCTGTTGGTCCCGACGGCCATGACCTCCACCTGCGGGAAGGATTTTTTGATGCTTTCCACCAGCCGTTTTCCAAGCTTTCCGCCCTGACCGTCAATTACAAGGATCGTCATATCAAAACCATTCCTTTCATCCCACATAAATAAACGTACCGGACGCAGGCGCGCCGTATGCTTCCTGAGTAAGTGCACGTAGCGCCTCTCCCCCATCTGTATCACTGAACAGGCTCGGATACATGGCCTTGGCAAGCAGAACCGCCGCGCCGGTCCGTCTGGCCTGACCGGAAAGCAACTCCTCGGAGAGCAAAATGACCCGGCCATTCCGGACGGCATCCAGCCCGGACCAGCCCTCCCGTGCTTTCAACGCACCGCAAACCGTTTCCGCCTGTCGGGTGGACGACACTCCGCTGCCAAGGACGGAGCGCTCCACGACCTTGACGATCACACTGGGATCTTTACGCTGGATCCAGCCGTCATCCACAATCAGTGCGTCATTTTGCAGCTTTGCGGACACGTCATACGCCCCGGCATTCAAGATGATCTGATGCTCGTCAGATGATTTATGGACAGTGTGGTAGCCCTCCGCCGTCTCCCAGTAAATATAGAAGCGCTGGCACTCAAAGAGTCCGCTCAAACGGTCCTCCAGCAGTGTTTGATAGTAAAGCAACGCGGTTTCTGCCGTTTGACCGCTTTCATCCGCGCCGGTGTTTTCTGCCTGATCGGCGGGAACAGTTTCCGTTGCGGTCAGCTCGCCGGTGGTCGCATCCTTTGCGCCGGTAGTTCCTCCATTGGCATCATGCTCCGGTGTTTTTCCGCCGTCCCCCTGCTGCGTGAGGGCCTGGTCCGCACCGGGAACGATCTCAGCGTCTGCGTCCTCCGCATACGTCTTTCGGTCGGAATCCGGGTCCGTTGCGGTCGGGGCATCCGCATCCGGTCTGACATCCTCTTCTGCCGCGGAATCGCTTTCCGCCTCCTCAGCACGATCGGTCTGTCCCAGTTGGTCCTCCGCCGTCTCGCCGTTCTCATCGGGGATCGGATCCACAGGCACGATGGTCCGGGTACGGCAACCTGTCAGGGTCAGCAGCAGCACCACAGTCAACAATAAAAGCTTTGAGTTTTTCATTCTTGCTTCCTCTCAGGCGTGGAGACACTCCACATACTTCAAGCGAAATTTTGTTTTCCGGTCCGCACCGTCATACAGCAGCCGCTCCGTTTCGGTTAAAAGACTTTGCAGTTCGGCCCGCTGTTCCTCCCCCATGGCATGGGTACTGTATGCAGCCTCCTCAAAAAGCGCGGCGGCATGACGGAACTGCGCGGCGTATTCCGTAGAAACGGTTTGGGCCAGTGCAGCGTCCCATTGGGAGAAGGGGCGATTCCCAACGCCTTTTCCACAGTGATCCAGATAGGCAGTCAGATGCAGAAACATAGCGCGGATCGCTTCCCCGCAGTCAGGGGAGTTAAACGCCGCCCGCCGTTCCATTGCCTTGCGCCGCCGGGCGTCAAACAGGACGAACGGCAGAAAGGGCAACGTCAGCAGAGCCAAAATCAGAATCGTCAGTACGGCGATTTTTAGATAGTCGATGCGCTTGGGACGGCTGATTTCCTGTTCCTGTTCATAAATATGCTGATAGTCCTGCGTATTCTGCGTATCTCCGGACATCTCTCCGGCGGTTTCCGTATCCAGCCGGTTTTCCTCACGGGCGGTCTGGGGCGGTTCCTGCTGCGGCGTATAGTCTGCGCCGGAAACAAGCTGTTCGGCAGCATCCAGCCGATCCCGCACATGCTCAGAGGCTTCTTCCACCCCCATGCGAACACCGGGAGCCAAGAGCTGTACCGTCAGAAAAACGGCCATGACTGCCAGCAGAAATACCAGTCTGCCCCGCAGGGTATCCACAGGCAGGGCCAACAGCGCCAGCAGCGCAAAAATCAGCACATTGACAGCCGCCGGAGGAGTCAGTCCGAACCAGATCTCCCCGCCGGCCAGGGCCAACGCCGCCAGAAGCGGAACGATCTTGCTGCCGCGCAGGGATGCAAGCAGGAGAACACCGGCCGCTGCCGTCACCAGCAGGCCCAATGCCAGAACCGGGCTGGCCGCGTCCGAAACCTCAAAATAATCGTAGGCATAGGCATTGACCGCCTCGCTGGCCGCAAACACCAGATTGCACAAGCACTTCAGGCTTTCTCTGGCAGGCTTGAGGGCCAGAAGCAGCACTGCCGCAAGCAGCGGCACACCGACAATGGGGAGTGCTGTTTTCCATGGTTTTGCCCGCTCACTTTTTTGAAAATCAAATTGTAACCCAACCGTTTGATGTTTCATGAACATTCCTTAAATTTCAAGATATTCCAATTCCTGCGCCATGTTCTTCCTCGAAAAGGGTACAACTGTCACCCCGCCGCAGCTCTGTGCGCCGCCATCAGACAGCAGCACGGTCACACGGTTGCCCGCCTGCAGCAGGGAAAGGCCCCGGGGCAAAGACGGCGCGCAGACAACGGTATGCGCATAGACATCCCCGGACCATTTGCGGAAGCAGTCGCAGATGCTTTCCGCATCCGGTGCGGCAGCGGCAGTCAAAATCTGCTCACGCACCGCTGTACAGTCCTGCTGATCCTGTACCGTGCACAGAGAGAGTTCCGCTAATTCCCTGTTTTTCCAGCCAACAGAATGGGTGATCCCCTGTTCTGTCAAGGACCGGGACAAGGACAGCAGCGCCGTCATGGCCGCGTCCAGCGCATCCGCGGCATCTTCCTTCCCAGTGGTGGAGGTATCCAACAGCAGCAGGACCTCCTCCGCTACCGGAAGCCCCAGTTCCCGCACCATCAGGGAGTCTGTCTTTTGGGAAAGCTTCCAGTGGATCTGCCGGATGGGATCGCCGGGGACGTATGTACGGAATCCGAAGGTCTCACTGGGATCGTGCCCCGGATGGGCGGAAGACCAGCGTTCGCTGTCCGCCGTGACCGTTTCATTTTCCGCAAGGGTAATCCGCACATCAAACAGCGGCGGCTCGACGGTCACTAAGCGAGTGCTCTGAACCGTCAGGGCACAGCGGTACAAGCCAAACCAGTCCTGCACAGCCGCGTCGCTGAGAGAAAGCATGACCGTACCGCAATAGGCGGTACGCAGCGTACCTGCCGCGTCAGGCGCAAACCGCGAGGCCGAGAGCTTCACCGCCGTTTCCTCCCCGGTCAGGCGGCTGCGGCCCCGGAGCACTGCCGTCAGCACCGCTCCGGGCAGAAGGCCCTCTGCCCGCACGGAGCATTCCGCAGCATCTCCCTGTTTGCAGCAGTCCGGCGCAGATAGATGAACCGTTACCCGTCTGGCTGAACGCACCGCGCAGAGGACCGACACAGCCGGCAGGAAAACCGAAGCGGCCAAAATCGTCCGGGTGCCGGTATTGTTCTCAAAGAAATACAGCAAAATGACAAACAGCAGCCATGCGCCGTAAGCAAATCTCCGTTTCCGCATCATGCCTGTCTGCGGTCCGGAACTTCCACCGTTTCCAGCAGTTCGTTCAGTACCTGCGTAACCGTTCCGCCGGACAGCCGTGATTTCTGGTTAAGGATCACACGATGGGCGCAGACATCATGGAAAATCGCCTGCACATCGCCGCCTGTCACATAATCCCGGCCCTCCAGATAAGCATGGGCCTTGGCCATACGGTCAAGGAACAGGGTGCCGCGGGGGCTGATGCCCACCTCCACCATGGGATGCTCCCGGGACGCCATGGCCAGACGGGTAATATAGTCCAGAATACTGTCCTTTGCTGTGACGGCCCGCACCTCCGCCTGCATCCGCAGCACATCGTCACGGGTGACCACCTGCGCCACGGAACCAATGGGATCTGTGCTCTGGCGGTCCCGGAGGATGGACATCTGGGCCTCATAATCGGGATAACCGATGGAAAGCCGGACAAGGAACCGGTCCATCTGGGCATAGGGCAGCAGTTGGGTACCTGCGGTTCCTACATTGTTCTGGGTCGCGATCACCGCAAAGGGCTTTTGCAGTGGATAAGTCATGCCGTCCACCGTGACCTGACGTTCTTCCATCGCTTCCAGCAGGGCGGACTGGGTTTTGCTGGACGTCCGGTTGATCTCGTCCCCAAGCAGCAGGTTGGTATTGCTCACCACGCCGCTCTTGTACTCAAAGCAGCCGCTGTCCTTGTTGTAAATGGAAAAGCCCACAATATCGGACGGCAGCACATCCGGCGTGAACTGGATGCGGTTATAGGTCAGGCCCAGTGTGCGGCTCAGGGCCACCGCCAGCGTTGTTTTGCCGACGCCGGGGATATCGTCCAGCAGAACATGTCCGTCGGCCAACAGCGCCATCAGGATCTTTTCTATGACTTCACGCTTGCCCACCACGGCCTTTTCCACTTCAACAATGATCGTTTGCAATTCACGGTTCATACGATAAGTCCTCATTTTCTACCATCGCTTGACAAGGGCAGACACGGTTTTGACGGGCAAAAATGTCTGCACCTGACAGGGATGGATTTTCGAGTGATTTTTGTTTTTTTGAGATGCAGGCGGGCTGGCGCCCACCAAGGCGAAAAGAGCAAAAAGCGCCGGAAAGACGCGCTGTCAGGCGTGTTTGCCCTTGTCGAGCGATGGTATGGTTTTGATTGCCGTACAACACAGCAGTCCCAAGTGGTCCGCTCTGTTCTAAAGCAATAAGGATGCCCGCACATCCGTCTTGTGACGGATGTGCAGGTCTCCTGCGGCTTGTGCCTCGTGATTTACTTTGCGGGAACGGTCAGCGTCTGACCCACATAGATCATAGATGCATTCTTGATCTGGGGATTGGCAGAGAAGATCTTGCTCCACAGCTTGCCGCTGCCGTAGACCTTAGATGCGATCTTCCAGAGGGAGTCGCCGGACACAACGGTGTAGGTTCCATTCTCTGTCGTGGTCGCGGACTGGCCGGGCTTCGCAGACTCAGCCGGCGCCGCGGTGGCCGTTACCGTGATGCGGCCCTGAGGGGCGGCATAGGCGTCGCCCACCACATTCCCCAGCTCTTCGCTGATGTACATCCACACCACATCCCGCACAACGGCCTTGGTGATGGCAGACTTCTCGTTAGCCTCCGCAGCCGCCTTAAACACATAAGAGGAGTCCATGCCGTTAAAGTTTGCGTTGTGGGTGATGACCGCATAGGTAGCGTTCGGGTCGAACGCCTTGCCGTTTACATCGGTGATCGTCACACGGCTGACGGAATTTGCCTTGAACCAGTACTTGCCGTAAGCTTCTCCCTTGTCATAGGCCCGATCCGCGTTGACGCTGTAAGTCAGGCCCGCAGCCTGCATAAAGGAAGCGCAGGCATCGGCGGATGCATCGCCGTAGGGCAGCGCCTGAGCAGCCGCCTCCAGAGCTTCCAGCAGCTGAGCGCCGCTCATATAGATCACAGCCACCTTGTTGGGATAGGGCAGGACGGCTGCCAGCTCCGCCGCGCCGAACTTGCCGGCAGCAATGTCGGCGCGCAGATTGCCGCCGTTCCAGAGGGCAACAATGTGATCGGCGTCCACATCTACCTTGGTGTTGCCGGCGGTCACATCGTCCTCGTCAAAATACGCATTGATCTTGCCGGACACGGCGAACCACCGCAGCGCGTCGGTCCACAGATCGCCCAAATTGGTCTCCGCCTTACGGGCCGCGTTGTCCGCGCCGGACAGCACCACGCTGCTGTAAGCCTCCAGCGTGTCATCCAGTTCCACCTCATTCCCGTGGGCATCCACGAACTTGGATGCGGACACGGACGTGGCCATCACGCTGAGTGCAAGCCCCAGCGTCAGCGCAAGGCTGATAAATCTGTTCAGTTTTTTCATAGCTTCCTCCTAAAATGAGTTTTCAGGCATTTTCCGCAGCATCAAACAAAAAAGGCACCAATACCCTCCTTGGGAGGACACTGATACCTTCGTAATATCTGTATTGCCTGAGCGTATAAAAACATATGCGAAAAATGTCAGCTTGTGCCAACTTTGCCAGCTTGTGCTGACGGAAAAATTTTATCAAAAAAGTTTTATGTTGTCAATACGCCATTTGCCATGCTGCAATTTCCGAAAGATTCCGGTTGCGCGGGGTGGCAAAATCCGGTATGATAGAAAAAAAGTGAAAAGGAGAACTGCCATGATCGAAGAAATGCTGGCATATAACCGCGAATTTGTCCGGTCCAGGGGCTATGAAAAGTTCCAGACCAGTAAGTTCCCAGACAAGAAAATCGCCATCCTCACCTGCATGGATACCCGTCTGGTGGAGTTGCTCCCCGCAGCGCTGGGCATCCGCAACGGTGATGTGAAGCTGATCAAAAACGCCGGCGGCATGATCACCGGCCCCTTTGACAGCGCCGTGCGCAGCCTGCTGGTGGGTATCATCGAGCTGGGTGTGGAGGAGGTCATGGTCATCGGCCACACGGACTGCGGCGTAGCCCACATCAATGCCGACATGATGATCCGCCACCTGATCCAGCGGGGCGTTTCTCAGGACCATATCGACATGATGCGCTACTGCGGCATTGACTTTGAGGCGTGGCTCCGAGGCTTCGACTGCGTGGAGAACTCCGTGGCGGAGACCGTGGACCTGCTGCGCAACCATCCCCTTATGCCCGCCGATGTCACCATCCGAGGCTACGTCATCAACACCGAAACCGGCGAGTTGACCCCGCAGGAGTAAAATCCGCAGCAGGCTCCGATCCCAACTGGGCCGACGGTGTATATTTTCGGCCTGAAACTGTCGATAAAGTGGTAAATCCTCCGTACCGGTAAGGAAGGGTGTGCGCGGGAAACCCAAGAAGGGGAAACGGGCGATGCGCCGCCAGCGGCGGAGAAAGCGAGCCCGTTTCGAGGAAGGCCCCGATTTCCGGGCGCAAAGCGCACGGAAACCGGCTGGGCCGACGGTGTATTTCTGCCCCGTGCGGGGGAGAAAAGGCTTTTTCGACACGCTGAGGACAGTGCTTTTTAAGCACTGTCCTCTTTCGCCATGTCATTATTTTATCGTGCAAAGAAGCGGAAAGCCGTCCACTGTTGCAGCGTCTCTCCCTTGCGCAGGATCGGCGACGGGAACGCTGGGCAGTTCACCGCGTTGGGAAAATGCTGCGTCTCCAGACAGACGCCGTGGGCCTGACCGTAGACCGCACCGCCCTTTCCCTTGCGCTCCGTCAGCCAACCCGCCGTGTAGAGCTGCATTCCCTCTATCGAGGTGGTCATTTCCAGACCGATGCCGGTGGCGGGGCACCACAGCTCCGCCGCAGGGCCCTCTTCGCCATCGAGGACATAGTTGTGGTCGTATCCCCGCCCGCCGTTAAAGGCTTTATCGTGGAGACGGCTCCCAAATGCCGCAGGTGTCCGGAAATCCAGCGGCGTTCCCTCCACCGGCGCCAGCGTCCCCACGGGAATATTCCCGCTATCCATGGGCGTATACCGGCTGGCCCGCAGGGTCAGCACATGATCCTCCACTGTGCCGCTGCTGTGGCCGCCCAAATTGAAGTAGGTATGGTTGGTGAGATTCACCACCGTGCTCTGCTCCGCCGCCGCCTTGTAGGCGATGGTGAGCCGGTCGCCCGTCAGTCGGTATGTGACCTCCACCCGGACAGCACCGGGAAAACCCTCCTCACCGTCGGGAGAGATATAGGAGAAAGTGACTGCGTTTTCCTCGCAGGTAAATTCCCATAGTTTCTTGTGGAAGCCCTCGATTCCGCCGTGAAGACAGTTCTCCCCCTCGTTGGCCGTAACACGGTACCCTCTGCCGTCGATGGTGAATCGCGCCCCGCCGATGCGGTTGGCGCAGCGGCCGATGGTTCCGCCAAAGCAGGCATCCAGCGTCCGATAGCTCTCCAGATCGTCATAGCCCAAGCAGATGTCCGTCAGTTTGTTGGTTCGGTCCGGCACGCGGATAGCCCGGACAGCCGCGCCGCAGGGCAGCAGCTCCACGGCGCATTTGTCATTGAAAAGCTCGATAAGGGGCACCTCTCTGCCATCCAGCACGCCAAACGGCTTCAGTCGATACATCTCTTATCCCTCATAGCCGTTGGGATGGCCGCTGTGCCACGCCCATGCGTCGGAAATGATCTGATCCAGCCCCAGAACAGGCTTCCAGCCAAGAACCTCGGCAGCCTTCTTGTTGGAGGCGATCAGGACAGAGGGGTCGCCGCCCCGGCGGGGCTCCACAACGGCCTTGATCTCCTTGCCGGTGATCCGGCGGGCCGTTTCGATGATCTCCCGCACGGAATAACCGGCGCCATTGCCCAGATTGAACACGTCACTGCTGCCGCCCCACTCCAGATATTCCAGTGCCAGCAGATGAGCCTCTGCCAAGTCCTTCACATGGATGTAGTCCCGCACGCAGGTGCCGTCCGGCGTGGGGTAGTCCTCGCCGAAGATGCCGATGTGATCCCGCTGACCCAGAGCCGTTTTCATCACCAGCGGGATCAGGTGGGATTCGGGGTTGTGATCCTCGCCGATGCCTGCCTCCGTGTCGGAACCAGCGGCGTTGAAGTAGCGCAGCGCCACATAGCGGATGTTGTAGGCGCAGTCGCACCATTTCAGCATATTTTCAATGGCCAGCTTCGTCGCGCCGTAGGGATTGGTGGGTTCCGTGCGGTCCCCTTCCTCAATGGGTTGCTTCTCCGGCTCGCCGTAGGCCGCCGCCGTGGAGGAAAACACGATCTTGTCCACGCCGTGAGCCTGCATGGCCGACAGCAGGGACACCGCGCCCTCCACGTTGTTGCCGTAGTACTTCAGCGGGTTGGTCACGCTCTCGCCCACCAGCGAAAATGCCGCGAAGTTGATGACACCGTCGATTTTGTTTTCCGTGAAGATCTGATGCAGGAACGCGCCGTCCCGCAAGTCACCCACATACATCTTCCGCGCGCCCTTGACGGCCTGCCAGTGTCCGGTGCGCAGATTGTCCGCCACCACGACCTCGTAGCCCCGCTTGACCAGCAGCGCTACCATGTGGCTGCCGATATAGCCGGCTCCGCCGGCCACCAGAATGGTTTTCATATACACGTCCTCCTTATTTTTTCACGTCTATATCCAGCTTACACGCTCTGAACAAATCTTAAGAAGGCTTCCCTGCCCTCCGGTGTACACTTGTAAACGCCGGCGTGTTCCAGAACCGTGGCGAACACTGCGCCGACCTCCCGCTGCAGGATCTCCTCCGCGTTTTCCTCGGTAAACGTATAGCGGCTTTTCAGTTCCTCGGCCCAGTCTGCGTGCTTTGCCAGCGTCTCATCAGCCCGCAGGTCCTCGCCACGGGCCAGCGCCCGGGCCACGCCGTTCAGCTCGGCTTTCAGCCGGGCGGGAAGCACTGCAAGGCCCATGACCTCGATGAGGCCGATGTTCTCCTTCTTGATATGGTGCAGTTCCTGATGGGGGTGATACACGCCCAGAGGGTATTCCTCCGTGGTGATGTTGTTCCGCAGCACCAGATCCAGTTCAAACTTCCCGTCCCGCATCCGGGCGATGGGGGTGATGGTGTTGTGGGGCTCACCGTCGGTCTCCGCGAACACAAAGGCCGCCTCGTCCGTATAGCTCCGCCATGCGGTGAGGATGCGGTCTGCCAGCTCCACAAGACGCTGATCGTCTCCGCAGCGGAGCCGGATCACGGACATAGGCCACTTGACGATGCCCGCCTCCACATCCTCAAAGCCCCGGAAGGCGATGGGCCGCTCAATGGGGGCCTTCTCCATGGCAAAGGTGTAGCAGCCGCCCTGGAAATGGTCATGGCTCAGAATGGAGCCGCCCACGATGGGAAGATCTGCGTTGCTGCCCACAAAATAGTGGGGGAACTGCTTAACGAAGTCCAGCAGCTTGCGGAAGGTAGCTTTGTCGATCTTCATAGGGGTATGATGCCCGTTCAGAACGATGCAGTGCTCGTTATAGTAGACGTAGGGGCTGTACTGGAGGAACCAGTCCTCCTGATTGATGGTAATGGGGATGATCCGGTGATTCTGCCGGGCGGGATGGTTGAGCCGTCCCGCGTAGCCCTCGTTTTCCCGGCAAAGCTGGCACTTGGGATAACTGGTCTGAGGGGCCGCCTTTGCCGCCGCGATGGCCTTGGGGTCCTTCTCCGGCTTGGAGAGGTTAATGGTGATGTCCAGCTCCCCGTAGGGGGTGGCCGCCTTCCACTTCACATCCCTTGCGATGCGGTAGCGCCGGATGTAGTCCGTGTCCTGACTGAAGCGGTAAAACCAGTCCGTAGCGTCCTTCGGGCCAGCTTGATACCGCCGCCGGAACTCGCTGATGACCTGAGAGGGCCGGGGCGTCAGCCGCCCCATCAGCTCCGTGTCAAAGAGATCCCGGTTCGTGGTATCATCCTCGATCCGTCCCCGGGCCGCCGCGTCATCCAGCAGCTCCTTCAGGATGTCCTCCAAGGGGCGCTCATGCGTTTCCGCCGGCTCCTCCCATGCATCCATCCCCATAGCCTGCAGCAGCTCGTTCACCGCCCAAGGGCGGTCATATTCATCGATCAGTCCCGTGCGGAGGGCGTAGCCCACCAGGTCCTTGATGGCTTGGTAACTCATGCGTCCGTTCTCCTTATCCCAATCTGACGCCGCCAGCTGGCCGGATCATCACCACATGGCAGCAGTCCTTGCCCAGCGCCGCCTCCGTCGCTTTCTTGAAGGTGTCCAACATATCCAGCGGCACAAAGGCCTGGGCGGTACCACCGAAGCCACCGCCGTGGACACGGACAGCGCCCCGCCCCTCCAGAATACGCTCGCACAGGGCGATGGTCACCATCAGTTCCTGCGCCGCCGTGCTTCCGGTGGGAATGACATTCTGCAAATACATGGCGGAGGACCGACCAGACTCCCGCACCAATGCAAGGAACTTGTCGAAATCCCCCTGACGGAGCGCCTCTTTTTCCGCCAGTGCCCGACGGTTTTCCGCGTAGACATGGAACGCCCGGTTTACCGCCCGGTCCCCTGCCGCTGCTCTGACCTTGGGCAGTTCCGCAAGGAACGCTTCCTCCGGCACCTCACGCAGCACCTCTTTGTCAAAAACGCGGCAGACCGCCCGCAGCTCGTTGGTGATGGCGCTGTATTCATTGGTCAGATCCTCGTGGCCCGCGCCGGAATCCAGAATACACAGGGCGTAGCCGTAGGCATGGAGATCCACATCCAGCTGCTCCACCGCCGGGTGGGCCGTATTCTCGAAATCAATAGATACCACGCCGCCCACGGAGGAGGCCATCTGATCCATCAGACCACAGGGCTTTCCGAAGAACACATTCTCCGCGTACTGGCCGATCTGGGCCAGCTCCACCGCCGTGCAGCGCCCCTCCCAGAAAAGCTCGTTGAGCATGGTCCCCATCAGCACCTCATAGGCAGCGGAAGAACTCAAACCGCTGCCCTTGGGGACGGTGGAGGTCATGTACACATCCAGTCCCCGCTCCCGCAGATCACAGCCCATGGCGCTCATGTAGGACGCTACGCCCCGGATCAGCGCCGCTGAGGTATTGATCTCTTCCTCCTTCGGGTCAAGCTCGCGGAGATCCACCTCGATCATGGGATATCCCTGAGACAGCACCCGGATGATCCCGCTCTGCGTAGGCGCCACGGCCGCCAGAATATCCAGATCAACAGAGGCGGCCAGTACGCAGCCCTTCTGATGATCGGTGTGGTTTCCTCCGATCTCCGTACGGCCGGGTGCGCTGAACAGCGCCTCCGCCGGACGGTCAAAGGTCTTATAAAACTCTTCCATGACCTCCGTGCAGCGGGAATGGGCCTTTTCCGCCCCCTCCGCGCCATATAGCCGAGAGAGTGTTTTATGAAATGCAGCCTGCTGCACATAGGTCTCCAGCCCTGTATATGTCATACCTCGCGCCTCCTTGCTTTCTTCGTACATCCAACCCTCTGCGGGCTTCTATTCTATGTCCGCCGTTCTTATGAAACGGCCTGATCTTCTAAGCTCTCCGCTGTGACCGCCTCATACCGCAGCCACACATACCGCTCATCCGTCAATTCCAGATCCTGAGAAGGCTCTCCATCCACGGATAGGGAAACGGCCAGCTCCATCATGCTCTCTGCTAATCCGACAGCGTCATTGCGGACAGTCCCCTTCAGCGTTCCCTCCCGCAGTGCCTCCAAGGCTGGCGGCGTGGCGTCTACGCCTACAATGAAGGGCATGGAGCGCTTGTCCAGGCCGGCCTCCGCGCAGGCGTCAATCGCTCCCAATGCCATGTCGTCATTATTGGCAAAGACTACCTCGATGTTCTCTCCGAACTCCTGCAGCCATTGGCGCATACTGACGCTGGCCTGACCCCGCTGCCAGTTGGCAGCATCGCTGGCCAGTTTTTCCGCAGAGACGCCTGCGTTTGCCAGAGTGGAGATGCAGAACTCCGTCCGGAGCAGGGCATCCTGATGCCCCGGCTCTCCCTCCAGCATCACATACTGGATCACGCCATCGCCGTTACGGTCCAGCGTGTCTCTTTGGGTCCGCCATGCGTCCAGTACCAGCTCACCCTGTAAAACTCCGGCATCTCCCGCTGGAAGACCCACATAGTAGGCGTGTTTCCAGCGGCGCAGATCCTCCTCCACCGGTTCCCGGTTGAAAAAGATTACCGGCACCCCCGCAGCCTGCGCCTTGTCGATGATCACCGCCGCCGCCGTGCGGTCCACGATGTTGACGCAGATCACGTCATATCCCCTCTCCAGGAAGCGGTCCACCTGCTCATTCTGACTGGTTTGGCTTTCCTTGCCGTCGGTGATATATAAGTTGATTTTGCAGTTCTGCGCCTGTTCTTTCTCCAGGGCTACCCGCTGCAATTCTCTGGTCACGGTCTCAATGAACGTGTCCTCCTGCTGATACAGCGCCACGCCGATCCGAAGCGTTTGCTCGGCTTCCCCGCCTGTATGACAGGCAGAAAGCGTCATCAGCAGAGACAGTGCGGCGATCAGACAACCGATCCTTTTCATCCGTCCTCTCTCCTTCCTGTCTCAGGTCACAGGGAACAGCAGCTTCTGATTATCGCTGCTGTACATCGTTTCCTGCCGGACGACGGAAAAGCCCACAGATGAGGCCCCCGTCCAGCTTTCATGCCGGGCCAGCTTTGCCGCAGCCTCCACTGCCAGATACCCGGCGGAGAACACGTTGACCGCCGCAATGGCCGTCACACGGCCCTTTTCCAGCGCAGCGGCGATGCTGGCGGTAGAGCCGCAGCCGTAGAGCAGCGGGAAGGCTTCCTCTCCCCGTGACAGCTCCGCCATTTCCGTCAGCGCCGCCGCTTCAAAGGCGATCACGGCCTTCGGGCGCTCGATCCGCAAAATATTGGCGAAGGCTGTACTGTCAGAGGTCCACCGGTAAATGCGCACCTGCCGGCCTTTTTCTTCCAAAAGTGCCTTAGCCGCTTCCATACGCTCCCGCACGCCGTTGTCCCCGGGCAGGCTGTCCAGCAGCAGCACCGTGCCGCCGAAGGGCACACCGTTCAGCGCCGCTTTCCCAAGCGCCTCGCCAAGGGCCTGATGATCCATACTGATAGAGGCATCGGCTCCCCACGCAGTCATATCGCTCTCCACCGTCACAAGGGTCGTCTTTCCTGCGGCGGCGGATACCGCCTCGCCCAGCGCCTCCCGGTCCGCCGGTATCAGCAGAATGGCCGGAGCCGCTCCCGACACCTCATGTTCCAGCAACTGCACCTGTTCAACGGCACTGTCGTCCTCCGCCGGGGTCAGGAAGCGCAGCTCCACGTTCAGATCCTTGGCCGCCTGCTCCATGCCCTTTCGCATGGCGGAAACATTGCCGTCTCCATCCCGCAGAATAACGGACATTTCCAGCAGGGCTGGCTGGTGATGCTTATCGCCGGGAGCGAAGGCCAGCAGCCAGAACAGCACACTCAATCCAATCAAGGGAAGCACCAGCTGCAATAATACTTTCCGGCTCACCGCTCCCCCTCCTTCCGGTACTTCCGGGCGTCCTCTTCCTCCAAGACAGGCAGGCAGATCCGCACCACCGTCCCGTTATCCGGCTCGCTGCGGATGGTCAGGCCATAAGCGCTGCCAAAGGTCAGCTGGATCCGCTGGTGAACATTGCGGAAGCCGATACCGGAGCCCTTTGCCTTCGGGACACTCACATCCCTGGTGGGCTTCAAAAGCTGCTCCACGATTTCCTCCGACATACCCGGCCCGTTGTCCTCCACCTCGATGACCACCGTTTCTTCCTCGCGGAAGGCCCGGATGTGGATCTCGCCGTCACCGTCGGCATACTCCATGCCGTGATAGATGGCGTTTTCCAGAATCGGCTGGATGATGAGCTTGATGGTATACAGCTTCTCCACCCCCGGCTCCACGGAAATGTCGGCAGAGAACTTATTCTTATAACGCATTTTCTGGATGGTCAGATAATTCCGGGCGTGTTCGATCTCGTCCCCGATGGGAATGATGTTGCTGCCCTTGCTGAGAGAGATCCGGAAAAACCGGGCCAGCGCCGTCAGCATGACCACAGCCTCCTGTGTCCGGCCGTTCTCCGTCATCCACACCACGCTGTCCAAGGTGTTGTACAGGAAGTGCGGATTGATCTGGGATTGCAGCACGTCCAGCTCGCTGCGGCGCTTTTCCTCCTCCTGACGGAGAACATCCTCCATCAGGTGCCGCATGGTGGAGATCATGGATTGCACGGAATGGCTCAGATGCTCCACCTCATAGGGGCCGTCCACATTGAAGTCAACGGATTCCACACCCTTTTCCAACTCTCTCACCGCATGATCCAGCTTTTTCATAGGTGCTGTGATCCATTCCGAAAGCCGCAGGTTCACGAATACCAGCAAAAAGATGGAGAAGGACACTATAAACAGGGCAAACAGCAAAAGCTGACTGTAATTGTCCCGCAGCGTCTCCGCCGGCACCACGCCTACCAGCTTCCAGCCGGTGTAGCCCACTGTTTTCACCGTTACCTGCCGACGCTGGGACTGAAAGATCTCCGTATGCGTCCCGTCGGAATACCCGGCGGCCGTCAGGTTGTTTTCCTCCTGCAAGCCCGCATAGAGAAGCTGCTGACGGGGGTGGTAGATGATCTCTCCGTTTCCGTCGATCAGGTAGAGATAACCCTGCCCGTCGAAAAAGGATACATCCTTGCAGATCTGCTCAATGCCGCTGAAGTTCATATCCACCAGCAGCACGCCGCTTTGGATCACGCCGCCCCGGGTCAACTCCACATGGCGGCTGAGGGACACCACCCAATGATACCGCGCGTCGGGGTCCTCAAACAGGTGCTGCACATGAGGCGTGGAAAAATGCAGGTTTTCAATGCGCTCCATGGCGGCGGTGAACCACCCCTCACGGCTGGGCGTCACACTGTTTTTCAATTCTGTCAGGGGCGTGGCGGAGATCAGCTCGCCGTTCCCATCAAACACCGCCAGAGACACCAGTACATCCCGGTCCTTGGCGTACAGCAGCTTCAAAGCGTCGCGCAGCTCCTGCGCCGTGTCACTCTGCTCCAGATCCGCGCTCTTGATGATCCGGTAGTACACCGTGTCGGATACCCGCATCATGTTCCGCAGATAGCTGTCCAGATTCCAGTTCACCTGTGCCAGCACACGCTGGCTGCTCTCCGCCGCCATCTCGTTGGCGGAGGAGGAAAAGCGCAGCAGCAGCGCCATCCCCAGAAACAGCATTCCAATCACGGCCACCGCCGTAAAGGCGATGGACAGGATCAACTGAATACTGGCATGGTGATACCGCGCTTTCCACCTTGCTTTAAAGCCGGAAGGTTTCTTATCCACAGGTGGCTCCTCTCTCCGTCCGTCACTTACCCTCGCTGCGGTACTTCGTCGGTGTCACGCCGAAATGCCGCTTGAACACATAGCTGAAATAGTTGGGGTCCTCATAGCCGCACCGCTGGGCGATGAGATACGTTTTCTCCTCTGTGCCGCGGATCGCTTCCGCAGCCGCCTCCATCCGCACCGTGGTAACATAGGCTGTGAAGCTGGTCCCCGTTTCCCGTTTGAACAGCGTGGAAAAATAGGTGGAACTTAAATGCAGATACGCGCACAGCTTTTCCACCGACAGGTCGCTCTCCGCGTAATGCTGCCGGATATACTCCTTGGCCGTTTCCACCGTCTGTCCCGCCGAATCCGTCTGACGGCGGCGGATCAGCGTGCGGAGCCGCAGATAGCGCTCCGCACACCAGCCCTCCAGTTCCTCCAGACTGGGCAGCGCGGAGTCCTGAATGGGTAAGGAAAAGCCCGTGCCGAAAACCTCCTCCACGCCCACGCCGGAGCGCCGGGTCATTTTCATCAGGTGCGTCACCAGTTCCATAAGGAACAGGTTGTACTGTCCGGCGGAGGGGTTCGCCTCCCGGATCTTGCCCGCCAGAGCCGCCGCCGCGTCCCGGACCTCCTGTTCGCTGCCCAGTCTCACCGCCGCAGTCAGGGTCCGCTCGTCCGCTTCTTCAAAGGTGAGCACCTGACCGCCGTCCGGCTCCAGGTCTCCGATGTAGATGACCTGTCCCCGGCCCACCATGGAACGGTATTCCAGCGCCGTTCTCGCTTCAGCTGCGGACCGCGCCATCCCGGAAAGCTCTTTGCAGGGTGCGCCCACGCCCACCGTCAGCGTCAGGCCCAGATAGGATGCCGCCAATGTACAGACTCGGTCCAGCACGCGGATCAGGTCATAGATGGTAAACGATTCTGTCAGGCTGACGATCACCGCTACCCAGTCATTATACAGGGAGAGCTTGCAGCGATCCGCCGTCAGGGTCTCCTCCAGCAAGTTCTGGATGGACAGGGTCGACAGGGCGTCTCTCCGGTCGCTGCCGATGTAGGCCAGTCCCACCGCCCATTCCTCGCCTTGCAGGTCGATGTCCAGATGCGCCGCCCGTTCCCGTTCCGTTCCCGGCTCAATGCGGCCGTCCAGCAGATTGGCGTAGAACAACTCCCGCAAAACAGGCAGGTTTTCCATATAGCGGCTGCGGAGAAGTTCCACGTTCCGCCGTTCCGCCCGCTCCCGGTCCAGCTGGTCCTTCAGCCGCCGCAGCACGGCGGACAGCTCATCGGCGTTGATGGGCTTCAGGATGTACTCCACCACGTTCATCTGGATGGCCTGCTTGGCATACTCAAAGGCGTCAAAGCCGGAAAAGACCACGAACCGGGCCGCCGGGAGCCGGTCTGTCAAAATGCGGCACAGCTCCAGCCCATCCATAAACGGCATCTTGATATCCGTCAGGATCACGTCAGGCCGCAAACTCTCCGCCAGTTCCAAAGCGTCCTGACCGTTGGCGGCCTCCCCCACCAGAGAGAAGCCCAGCCCCAGCCAGTCCATCTTCCGGCTGATACCCTCGCGGATATCCTCCTCGTCATCTACCAACAGCACCCGGTACAGTTCCATGGCTCCGACCTTCTTTCTTGTCTACGGCACCTCCGCCGCCCGGTCCTCCGGCTTTGCCGGACGGAAAAGCAGCGATCCGATAGCAGCCTCTTTTGCGGCTATTATACCACGAAGTGAAGCGAAGCGAAACGGTATGTCCATGTTTTTCGAGTTCAAGGGGTAGTCCGAACGTGAATTGGCTGGATTGCAGGAAAAACGGCGGTTTTTGCCGCCGTTTCGCCGCAAAAAGTTCCAGATAAAGCAAAGATGGCTCGCAAAGGCGGGCCATCTTTGTCGCAGATCATTTTTTCACAAGGTATTTCCGCATATCCAGTGCGCAGGCAAACAGGATGATAGCGCCCTTGATGAGGTATTGCAGATCCTGCGGCACACCCACCATGGTCAGACCCACGAAGATCAGCCGCAGCATGACAACGCCGATAACGATACCTCTGATCTTACCGATGCCGCCCACGAAGGACACGCCGCCGATGACGCAGGCCGCGATTGCGTCCAACTCATAGTTCAGGCCGGTGTTGGCCGTGTTGGAGCCGATACGTGCGCCCTCGATGAAGCCGGTAAAACCATACATAGCGCCGGCCAGGGCGAAAACGCCCACCGTCACGCCGAACACATTGACGCCGGAAACTCTGGCAGCTTCCTCATTGGAGCCCAGAGCAAACATGTTCTTGCCAAAGGTGGTCTTGTTCCAGACGAACCACATGACCGCCGTCAGCACGATGGCGAACAGCACATAGTTGGGAATGGGCGTACCGCCGATGCTGAACAGGCTGCCCTTGACAAAGCCGGTGTAGGACGGGTCAAGGTTGGAGATAGCCATGCCCTTGTTGTTGCCCTGCTGGACATACAAAAGCAGCACGGTGTAGAGGATCAGCTGGGTGCCCAGCGTCACGATGAAGGGGTGCAGCTTGAATTTCGCCACGAAAAAGCCGTTGAAGCAGCCGATCGCCGCGCCGATGAGCATGGCAAGCACAATGACCACGGGAATGGGCAGAGTACCGATCTGCGGCCACATCTTGTTGGCCATGTTAGCGGCGTTCTGCAGCAGAGATGCAGAGATACAGGCGGTGATACCCACGGCACGGCCTGCGGACAGGTCGGTACCCGTCAGCACGATACAGCCGCCGATGCCCAATGCGGCAGGCAGGTAAGCCGCCGTCTGGGAGAAGATGTTGATGAGTGATGCGGGCTTGATGAAGTTGGGGTTCTTGATGGCGATGTAAACGACCGCAATGGCCATGATGATGAGCAATGCGTTATTTAAAAGGATATCTCCCACCCGCTGGGCCGTCCACGGCTGCCGGACACGGGCTTCCTTTTCCTGTACGTTCGTTTCTTGATTCACAGTGCGCTCCTCCTTACACATATTTGGCTGCCAGCGTCAGGATCTCCTCCTGGCTGGTGTTCCGGGCATCCACCTCGCCGGCCAGAACACCGCCGGACATGACCAGAATACGGTCACAAATGCCCAACAGCTCCGGCATTTCGGAGGACACCATGATGACACCCTTCCCCTCCTTGGCAAGGTCGAGGATCAGCTGGTAGATCTCGTATTTCGCGCCCACGTCGATACCGCGGGTCGGCTCGTCCAGCAGCAGGACCTCAGGCTTAGTCAGAAGCCAGCGGCCGATGATGACCTTCTGCTGGTTTCCACCGGAGAGCGAGCGGATCTGTGTGGATTGACTGGGCGTTTTGATGTGCATGGCCTGGATCGCCCAGTCGGTATCTTCTTTCATTTTCTTATCGCTGAGGCAGAAACCGCCTGCCAGATAGCTTTTCAGGTTAGAAATGACGGTGTTTTCCTTGATGTCACGGATCCCGAAGATACCCGTGGCCCGGCGTTCCTCCGTCAGCAGGGCGAAGCCGTTTTTAATGGCTTCCCGGGGGGTCTTGTTCTTGATCTCCTTACCGTGGAGGCGGATGGTGCCGCTCTCCTTGGTCATGGCGCCGAACAGATTCTCCAGCACCTCCGTGCGTCCGGAGCCGTCCAGTCCGGCGATACCCAGCACCTCACCCTTGCGCAGCTGGAAGCTGGCATCCTTCAGGCGGGTGTATTTGCCCGCCAGATGCTCCACTTCCAGGATCACCTCGCCGGGCTTATTGTCCTTGGGCGGGAAACGGTTGGTCAGTTCGCGGCCCACCATCAGCTTGATGATTTCCTCCATGGTCAGGTCCTTGGCGTGGCGCGTTGCCACCCACTGACCGTCACGCATGATGGTGACCTCGTCACTGATGCGGAGGATCTCGTCCATCTTGTGGCTGATGTAAATGATGCCGCAGCCCCGCTCCTTCAGCATATTGATGATACGGAACAGGTGCTCGACCTCCGCCTCCGTCAGAGAGGAGGTAGGCTCATCGAACACGATGATCTTCGCGTTATAGCTGACCGCCTTGGCGATCTCCACCATCTGCCGCTGGGAAACGGGCAGGGTGGACATGATGGCCTTGGGGTCCACATGGACATCCAGCTCCTCGAAAATCTCCCGGGTGCGCTTGCGCATGACAGACTCGCTGACCATGAGACCCGCCACCTTGGGATAGCGGCCCAGCCACAGGTTATCCATGACGCTGCGGGTCAGGGCCTGGTTCAGTTCCTGATGGACCATGGCCACGCCGTTTTCCAGCGCCTCTTTTGAACTTTTGAAATCAACTTCCTTACCGTCCAGAACGATGGTACCTGCATTCTTGGCATAAATGCCGAACAGACATTTCATCAGGGTGGACTTTCCTGCGCCGTTCTCACCCATCAGGGCGTGGACGGTGCCGGGCCGGACGGTAAGGGAAACGCCATCCAGCGCCTTGACACCAGGGAATTCCTTTGTGATATTCCGCATTTCCAGCAATGCCGGCTGCTCCATATTGCGTTTACCTCCTATCTGCGTGATTCCCGCGGCAGACCCCTTACGGCACGTTCCGTCCGTCCCGGGGTTCGTTCCACTGCGGGTTGAAAAGCGGCCCGAACCGGAACCGCTTGAATTGTAAAGCGGGGCTGTCGAACCGACAGCCCCGCTTATCCTTACTGTTTAATGGGGCGAGAGAAGCGATGGTCTGGCTTATTCGCCGGTGTAGGTGGCGTAAGGCACACGGATCTTGGCAACGCCCTCGTCCACGTTGAAGGAGGAGGTGTTATCCATCAGCTCGCCGCCGCCCTGAACGCTGCTGACCAGGTTCAGAATGGTGGAAGCCATGCCCTCGGCATCCTGCTTGATGGTGCCGGTCATCTTGCCCTCGTTGATGAGCTGCTTAGCAGAATCGGTAGCGTCAACGCCGAACACGGGGATGGTCTTGCCGTCGCCAGTATTGTAGCCAGCGCCCTGCAGAGCAGAGACAGCGCCCTCGGCCATGCCGTCATTGTTGCAGATGATCAACTCGACCATGTTGCCGTTAGCCTCGGAATACTCGGGGAGGATGGTGGCCATGTAGTCATTAGCAGCCTGAGCGGACCACTTGCCGCCCTGATCGACCAGATACTTATCGGTAGCGGAAGCGTTGTAGTAAGCCAGCTCGGGCTTGCCAGCGGCAGTCAGGACAGCGTTAGCGTCCTCGACGCCGAACTGAGTACGGGCCTCAGCCTCAGCGTTGCCTTCCTGGCCCTTGAACATCACGTAGGAAATGACGCCGTCGCCGTTCAGGTCCACGGTGTCATAGTTCTCCAGCAGATACTCGCCGACCATCTGGCCCTGCATGTGGCCGGCCTCGGGAGCGTTGGTGCCGACGAAGGCGCACTTCTCATAGCTGTTCACAACATCGTCAGAAACCTCACGGTTGAAGAAGATGATGGGGATACCGGCGGTCTTAGCGGCCTCAACAGCGTTCTGAGCGGCATCGGGAGAGGAAGTCTCAACGATGTTGACGATCAGCAGGTTAGCGCCGTTGGAGATGGCGGTGTTGATCTGGTCGGTCTGCTGGGCCTGGTTGCCAGCACCGTCATAGTTGGTGTAGTTCACGCCCATAGCCTTGAGCTGCTCATCCATGGAGCTGCGGACGCTGGAGATGTACACGTCAGAGTAGTCATAGTAGAACACGCCCACGTTCAGCGCGGCGGTCTCCGTGTTCTCAGTGCCAGAGGTAGAGGGCTGCTCCGTGGTCTTGCTGCCGCAGCCGGCCAACAGGCCCAGCATCATGACAGCAGACAGGAGAATTGCAAGTGTCTTTTTCATCTTAGTTCCTCCTCAAGATCATTGATCATCCGTTCAAGGCGGTCAGGCCGCCTTGCCGTTATGATGCTATTGTATCGGCTCCCTTTTGAAAAAGCGATAGAAAAAACTTCGCTGATATAGGAAAAAACTCATGGACTTCTTGGTATTTTCATGGAATTTTCGACGTAATCGATTGCGGCAATTGTCAAAAATCCCAATCAACATATTTCGACACGCACGTTCCAAAATCCGCAGGCTTATGCACCACTCCCGCAAATGAAGAAACAGCCGCCTTCATTGAGAAAACGGCTGCTTAACATATTGAAAAAGCTCTTTCTGCCCGCTGCGGAAAGCTCACCGCTCTATTGGCAGGCTCTCAGGTATTGTCCCGGCTGATAGGCTCCCGGACCAGCAGCCGCAGCAGCGCCTTGCCGTTGAAGGGAACCAGCGGATAGAGATACCCTTTCCCAACCAGCGGCTTTGTGGTGCACAGCAGGACGAAGATCCCCACCACGCCCAGGCAAAACCCCCAGACGTCAAAGGCCGCCGTCACCAACAGCAGTGCCACCCGCAGCAGCTTGAAGGCGTAGCCCAGCTCGTAGCTGGGCTGGGCGAACCCCGCCACGGACACGAAGGCCATATACACCAGCACCTCCGGCCCCAGCCATCCGGCCTGCACGGCAAAATCCCCCAGAACCAAGGCTCCCAGCATGGAAAAGGAATTGGAAAGGCTGTCCGGTGTGTTCAGGGATGCCAGCTTTAATACGTCGATGAGAAATTCCACCACCAGAAGCTGACTCAGCAGGCTCAAAGACACCGGCTCCGGGGAAGACAGGAAGTTCAGCCACCCCGGCAAACGGTTCGGTTCGCTGACCATGAGATACCACGCCGGGGTAATAAATAAAGAAAGGAGAAATACCGTTACCCGTAGGACCCGGAGATAGGTGCCAACCAGCGGCGGGAAGTAATAGTCGTTGGATTCCTGTGTGAAATCGAAAAAGCCGGTGGGCAGGATCATCACAGAGGGGGAATTGTCCACCATGAGGACGATGCTGCCCTCCATGATGCTGGCCGCCGCCGCGTCGGGCCGTTCTGTATAGCGCACTTTCGGAAACGGATTGTACCACTGCTTAGGCCGAATAGCCTCTGCCAGACTTTCCTGGGCCATGGTGAGGGAACGGACGTCCAATCCCAGTAGCTTGCCCCGGAGCTTCCGCAGCAGGTCCTGATCCACCTTGTCATCCAGATAGCAGAGGACCGCGTCATTATGGGTGCGGGAACCAACCTTGTGCCCCTCCATAGTGAGGTGCGGGTCCCGGATGCGGCGGCGCAGCAGCGCCATATTGGGCACCACTGCCTCTACAAAGCCGTCGTGGCTGCCCCGGAGCACCTTGCCGTCCGGCGGCTCGTGTACGCTCCGGCTGGGGTAGCCCTTGGCATCCATCAGCGCCACCCCCGCCAGTCCCTCCACCGCCAGCAGGGATTTTCCCAAAAATACGGAGGTCACGGCGTCGGATATGTCAAAGGTGACGTTGGATTCTGAAAAGGTAATATACCGATCCAGAAAGTCCTGCATTTCGGTGAGGCCCACCACGTTTTCCGGCTTCAGTGTCAGCCAGAAGGCCCCCATCCGCTCAAGGATGCTGTCGCTGCCAAAGCCGTCCACCACCCATAGCCGGGCCCGCCGTCCGCCGATCAGGTAATCCCGGCTCACCATGTCGCAGCTGCGGCCCACGCCTAAAAGGCTGTCCAGCATCCGGACGTTTTCCCGGTAATCATTTGAGATTTTTTCCATGCGATCCCTCCGTTTCTGGAGGTAGTATGTGCCGGGAATCAAATTTTATGGCAAAAAAGGAACAGACCCGCAAAGGTCTGTTCCTTTTACATTTTATAATGTTATGCCTTCTTCGGACGGACGGCCCGGAAAATCAGGCCAATAACCAGCCCCAGGATCGCGGGGCAGATCCAGCCCAGGCCGATGGTGGCAAAGGGCAGCGCCTTGCCCACAGTGTCGACCAAACCATTCACATGGAGCACCGCACGGAGCTGATCCGGCAGCGTCCGCAGCAGATCGTAGAAGGCTGCCACCAGAGTCAGGCCGGTGACCCAGACGTACACCGCCCGGTCATGGTCAAAGAAGTGGCCCAGCAGCGCCAGCAGGATCAAGGTGATGGCCAGGGGATACAGGAACATCAGCACCGGCACAGCGTAGGTGATGATGGCGGTCAGGCCCACATTGGCCAGCAGGAAGGAAATGCCCGTGAACACGAACACCCAATTCCGGTAGGACAGGCCCTTGGGGAACATCCCCACGAAGGTCTCCGCGCAGCTGGTGATAAGGCCCACCGCCGTTTTCAGGCAGGCCAGCGTCACGGTGGCAGCCAGCACCAACAAGCCCGCCTTGCCCAGATAGTGCTGGGCGATCTGTGCCAGCGCCGTGCCGCCGTTGGGAGCGGCTTCCAGCGCGCCCCGGCTCCAGACACCCATCAGCGTCACCAGCAGATAGATCACGCCCATCAGCAGGCAGCTAAGAATACCGGAGCGGACGGTGGTCATGGCCACGGATTCCGCCTTTTCCACACCCAAACCCTGGATCACCTGCACTACCACGATACCGAAGGCAAGGCTTGCCAGGGCGTCCATGGTGTTATAGCCCTCCAGAAAGCCGGTGAAGAAGGGCTGTGCGGCATAAGCCCCCTGAGGCTCCACCGCGCCGATGCTGGTGGTGGGATGCAGGATCGTCACGAATACCATGATCGCCAGGAACACCAGGAAGCAGGGCGTCAGGACCTTGCCTACATAAGTAAGGATCTTGCCCGGCCGCAGAGAAAGGACCAACGTCACAGCGAAAAACAGCAGAGAGAACAGCAGCAGGTAGAGCCAGCTTTTGTCATCGTGGGGCAGGATCTGCTCCAGACCCACGGTGAAGGAAGTCGTTGCGCACCGGGGAATGGCGAAAAACGGCCCGATGGTCAGATAAAGGGCGCAGGTAAAAAAGAACGCATAGGGACGGCCCACCTTATGGCTGAGGTCAAAAAGGCCGTTGCTGCGGCTGATGCCCAGAGCGGCCACGCCCAGCAGAGGCAGACCCACGCCGGTGATCAGAAAGCCAAGAACGGCCGCCCACATGTTCCGTCCGGCCACCTGTCCCATATAAACCGGGAAAATCAGGTTTCCTGCGCCGAAGAACATGCCGAACAGCATACTGGCCACATAGATGTATTCTTTAAAACTCAGTTTTTGCTTCATGGATCGATTTCTCCTCCTCGTGTTTCTTCCCTCAGAACACTGTAAACCCTAAAACAGCTCTGCCGGTTGGGAAGCTGCTTTGCCGCCTTCCGTTCGACAGCAATCGCTTCATTATAGCATCTGAATAGCTGAAAGGCAACTGAAAACACATTTTTCAACAGACCGCTTGCGCTTCTGCTGTTCGTATGCTATTATCAGTTAGATCTATCTAACCAGCGTAAAGGAGTATCCTATGCGTTTTTCCACTTCTGCTTTCGCGCCCGCCTGCGCATCCCCCAACCCCTGCGAGGCCGATCCTCTGCGCCTCTATCCGGACGCCTCCGGCGGTGAAGCCGCTGTGACCCGGTACCGGGTATTCCCCGGTATGGAGCTGGACTACCGGGATGTTCATGCCCGTGCCTGCCGGGAACTGCGGGATGGTTCCGGGGAACGGCTGGAGATCCATCACTGTCTGGAAGGGCGGGTGGAATACCGGCAGAACGGCCGCTATTTCTATCTGTCTCCGGGAGATCTGGCGGTAGCCCGCACCTCTTCCCTGCCTCCGGACAGCCGCTTCCCCACCGGTCATTACCACGGAATCACCGTCACCATTGATCCCGCTGCCGCGCCGGAGTGCCTTTCCTGTATTCTCAGCGATGTGGAAGTGCGGCCGGCCACCCTGATGGAAAAGCTGTGCCCCGGCAGGACGGTTTTCACCGCCCGGTCCTCCCGGCGGGTAAAGCACGTGTTTTCTGAGTTGTACGCCGTCCCGGAGGACATCCGCAAGGGATATTTTAAGGTAAAGCTTCTGGAACTCCTCCTGTTTCTCAGCACCCTGTCCCCGGAGGATGGGCAGACTCCCCACGGCTGCACCGCCGCACAGGTCACTCTGGCGGAGCAGGTCAAGGCCTGTCTGTTGGCGGAGTCGGACCGGACCTTGACCCTCAAAAGCTTATCCCAGCAGTTCAACGTCTCCGAGGCGCAGATCAAAAGCAGCTTCACCGGGGTCTACGGCATGTCTCCGGCAGCCTACGCCCGCTCACAGCGGATGCACGGCGCGGCGGCGCTGCTGCGGGAAACCGACCGGACGGTGCTGGACATCGCCTGTCAGTTTGGCTATGACAATGCCAGCAAATTCGCCAGAGCCTTCCGGGATGTGATCGGCGTTTCTCCCCGGGAGTACCGGGCCGGTGCGGAATATGACAGCTGCGCGCCCCAACTGGGCGAAAAACCGGTTTCCCTCTCGGATGCTGACGTGGAAAGGCGGATTTGACCGCAATCATACAGGAGCGGAAGTCTGACATGGACTTCCGCTTCTTCTGTTCAGGATTATTTTGCCACATTCACTGTTTTGGAGCCGTACCCGACGTTTTGGAGCGGATACGGCTCCAAGCTTTTGATAAGATACAGTCACAGGGGTCAAGCTTCACTTTTCCTCCCCCCAGCAGTTAAGGTTATCTAACCGCAATCATCACCGCACAGGCGGACGCTTCTCACACCGGCGTGCCGCTTGTGCCGTGAGAACCGCCGTTAGCAGTCCGAGCAAGCAAGGAGGTCACGGTATGTCTGAGGAAAACCTGGTGCGGCAATGCGCACCGACTCTGGCCGGGATCAAAACCGGCACCATCTTCCCCGCGCCGTTCACCTCTCTGTCAGAGCTGACGGCGGAGATCAGGGAGTTGAATCGAATTCTGGTCCCAAAGGGCCTGCGGCTGCTGCCTCTGCGCTATCAGGACCACACCGCGCTGCTGTACCTCTACCGTCCCGCTGAGCTGCGGGTGGACCTGAAGGACCAGTTGGCGGAAGCACTGCTGGCAGATGCCGGGTATTCCGGTAAAAGCAGTGAGCAGTGCGTGGCCTATCTGGCCAAGCGCTTCCGCTCCGGGGGCGAATTTCCCCACGAGGTTGGACTGTTTCTCAGCTATCCGCCTCAGGATGTGCGGGGTTTCATCGAAAATCACGCCGTCAATTACAAGTGCGCCGGTCTCTGGAAGGTTTACGGCGACGAGGCGCTGGCCCGGCGGCTGTTTGATAAGTTCCGCAAATGCACCGATATCTACTGCGCCCTCTGGCGTGCCGGTTCCGGCATTGACCAGTTGGCCGTCGCAGTCTGATATACCAACGGTCAATGACCGATCCCGCAAGAAAGGAGATTTTTACGATGAAGAAAACCGCAGTGATTTATTGGAGCGGCACCGGCAACACCAAGCAGATGGCGGAGGCCGTTCTGGAAGGCATGAAGAGTGCCGGAGCCGATGCCGCCCTGTTAGAGGCCGCGCAGGTGGACGCTTCCACCTTCAGCGGCGTGGATGCCGTGGCCTTCGGATGCCCCGCTATGGGTTCTGAAGTACTGGAGGAAATGGAGTTTGAGCCCATGTTCTCCGCCTGCAAGAGCCATTTAAGCGGCAAGAAGGTGGCGCTGTTCGGCTCCTACGGCTGGGGCGACGGCGAATGGATGCGGTCCTGGGAAAAGGACTGTGATGACGCCGGAATCAACTTGGTCTGTGAGAGCATCATCTGTCAGGAAACCCCTGACGGCGATACACTGGAAGCCTGCCGCGCCATGGGCAAGCTGCTGGCGGAATGAACCTTCAACACACCTCTATTTTTATATCTTTCCTTATTTCCTAATCTTTCCTGAAACCTTATCTTCCTATCTTTATCTTTCCTATCTTTCCTTTTTCCCCGCCGGAGATCCGCAGGTCTCCGCTGCACTCCGGACCGGATGGGGCCGGTCCGGAGTGCAAATGCCATTTTGTCTTAATCAAAAACAGGCCGGGACTGCTGACAGCGTCCCGGTCTGTTCCCGCTCTGTTGTCTCATATTTACTATGCCGGTTCAAAGTATAGCTGATATTTGCACAAAACAGTTTTTGCTGACCCAGCCGATTTTCTGCGGTTTTTCCAAAAATAATTTTCCCCGTTGACAGGGGCGGACAACAGTGCTACGCTATGCCCATCGAAAACGAAACCGGAACACCGGTGACAGAAAGGAGACGCACCAACATGATCGTAACTCGCTTTGGTATGATGATGTGCATGATGGACATGGGGATGATGACCATGCCCAAGCCTTTGTGCGCCTCCGCGAAAAACCTCTCCTGTGTGTAACAGTTATGCTGTTCAGAAGGGCGGAAAGCGGCGACGCTTTCCGCCCTCTTTATTTTCGCAGCAACGAAAGAAGGATATTATGATCAAGCTGGAACATATCAGCAAGACCTTTGGAGATACCGGCGATGGAGTCCACGCCGTTAAGGACGTCTCCCTTGAGATCGGAGACGGCGAGATCTTCGGCATCATCGGCTTCTCCGGTGCGGGAAAGTCCACGCTGGTCCGCTGCATCAACCTTTTAGAGCGGCCCACCAGCGGCAGCATCACCGTCAACGGTCAGAAGCTGACGTGGATGGAGAAGCAGGCGGACGGCACGTCCTGTATGCGTACCGTCTCCCCCCAAGAGCTGCGGCAGGCCCGGAAAAAGATCAGCATGATCTTTCAGGGCTTCAACCTGCTGATGCAGCGGACCTGTCTGAAAAATGTCTGCTTCCCCATGGAGCTTTCCGGTGTACCCAAGGCTCAGGCCGAGAAAAAGGCGCTGGAGCTGCTGGATCTGGTGGGACTGAAGGAAAAGGCAAGCGCCTATCCCGCCCAGCTCTCCGGCGGCCAGAAGCAGCGGGTGGCCATTGCCCGGGCGCTGGCTACGGACCCGAAGGTGCTTCTCTGCGATGAGGCCACCTCCGCTCTGGACCCCACCACCACCAATTCCATCCTCGCGCTTTTGAAGGAGCTGAACCAAAAACTGGGGGTCACGGTGGTCATCATCACCCACCAGATGAGCGTTATCGAGGAGATCTGCACCCGCGTCGCCATTTTGGACGGCGGCGAAGTGGCCGAGGAAGGCCGGGTGGAGGACATCTTCGCCCATCCCGCCACCGACGCGGCCCGCCGTCTGGTGTATCCCGGCGGCGTCAGCGCTAAGCAGTACCCCGCAGGCACCCGGGCCGTCCGGGTCTCCTTCAACGGCGGCACAGTCTACGATCCCCTTATCGCCTCGCTGGCGATCGAGTGCGGCGTCAAAGTCAACATTCTGGGCGCTGACACCCGGAATATCGACGGCAAGGCCTTCGGCACCATGCTCCTGCTTTTGCCGGACGATCCCAACGAGGCTGCCAAGGCCCTGAGCTACATCCGTTCCCAACCCAACATCACCGCAGAGGAGGTGGAGTATCATGCTTGAGGTCATTTCTGAATTCTGGTCGGAATACGGCGGCATCCTACTCACCGGCACCCGGGATACGCTGGTGATGGTGCTGATCTCCACCCTGTTCGCCTATCTGCTGGGATTGCCTCTGGGCGTGGCCCTCACCGTTACCCAGCCCCACGGCATCCGCCCCAGCAAAACCGTGAATCAGATCTTAGGCTGGATCGTCAACATCGGCCGCTCCGTGCCCTTTATCATCCTGATGGTGGCCATCATGCCCTTCACCAAGCTGGTGGTGGGTACCAAGATCGGCGTCAAGGGCGCCATCGTACCCCTGGTGGTCTCCGCCGCCCCCTTTATCGCCCGCATGGTGGAAACCTCTCTGGCAGAGGTAGACGCCGGCGTGGTGGAGGCCGCTCAGTCCATGGGAGCGTCCACCTGCCAGATCATCCGAAAGGTCTATCTGCCGGAGGCCAAGCCCTCTCTGGTATTAGGCGGCGCCATTTCCATCGTAACTATTTTGGGCTACACCGCCATTGCTGGTACCGTAGGCGCCGGCGGTCTGGGCGATATCGCCGTGCGGTACGGTCACCAGCGGTTCATCACCTCGGTGATGTGGGTGACGGTGGTCATCCTGATCATCATGGTGCAGATCGTCCAGTCCCTGTTCGGCTGGCTGTCCAAGAAGATCGACAAGCGGCTGGATACCGGCGCAGGCAAACTCACCGCCTTCGACCTGCTCTCCCGTCTGGCCCACACCAAGTAAGTCCCCCGCATTTCATTTGTTTTCATCGCCTGTCCCCCTATGTGCACAAGGGTATTCCGGCAAGCGCTTGAAATATAAAATTCATCAATTCTGATATTCATTGGAGGAAAAGAACATGAAAAACAAGATTTTTGCCACTCTGCTGGCCCTGACGCTGGCCCTGTCCCTCACCGCCTGCGGCAGCAAGTCCGATGACTCTGCCAAGGCCGACACCACCGATGACGCGCAGACCGAGCAGCCTGCGGAACCCCAGGAGACCGTCACTCTGAATGTGGCCGCCTCTCCCACCCCCCACGCCGAGATCCTGAAGCAGTGCGTACCCATTCTGGCCGAGCAGGGCATCGACCTGCAGATCCACGAGTACAGCGACTATGTGGTGCCCAATACCGCCGTGGAGGACGGTGATGAGGACGCCAACTACTTCCAGCACGTCCCTTATCTGGATGACTTCAACACCACCCGCGGCACTCATCTGGTGAGCGTCACCGGCGTCCACATCGAGCCCATGGGCATCTACGCCGGCAAGTCCGACTCTCTGGACAACCTGCCTGACGGCGCATCCGTGGCCGTCCCCAATGATGCCACCAACGAAGGCCGTGCCCTCCTGCTGCTGGAAGCTCAGGGTCTCATCAAGCTGGCTGACGACTCCAACCTCTCCTCTACCCCCAAGGACATCGTGGAGAATCCCAAGAACCTGACCTTCACCGAGGTGGAAGCCGCTACCATCCCCAGCATCGCCAGCGAGGTGGATCTCGCCGTCATCAACTCCAACTATGCGCTGGGCGCCGGTCTGAACCCCGTTGAGGACGCTCTGGCTCTGGAATCCTCCGACTCCCCCTATGTGAACGTGCTGGTCTGCAAAGAGGGCAACGAGAACAACGCCGCCATCCAGGCTCTGGCCGAGGCCCTGCACTCCGACGCCGTGAAGAACTACATCGCCGAAAACTTTGACGGTGCCGTCATCGCCGTTGACTAAATCTTCCAGCCTATATCATGAGGACCTCCGGCTCTGCCGGGGGTCCTCAGCGTATTACGCATTTTTCGCTGCCCTGCTCCGGCAAAAAGTGCAGAGTCCTCCTTCAGAAAAAGGGGTGTTTGCGAGGGAAATCTTTGCTGGTTTCCTTCCGATTTTCAACACGAACCGCCGTATGCGGGCTACGAGGCTCGAACTCGCTTCCCGGCATCCCACGAATTGCGTTCCGCAATTCGCAGGAACCCTACCTCACCTCTGATTAAAATGCGCTTCGCGCATGGGTGTCGGTATCGAGTTTTTTTCGTCTAATAAAAAAATCAGGGCATCCAAATCGGATGTCCTGATTTACTCTGGAGCGGGCTACGAGGCTCGAACTCGCTACCTCCACCTTGGCAAGGTGGCGCTCTACCAGATGAGCTAAGCCCGCGGAACAAAAAGTATTATAGCAAGACCTCCCCGTTCTGTCAAGCATTTTTTACATTTTTTTCAATAGTTTTTTCGATGTCTTTCAAAGAGCCTATCACGGCGCCTGTTCTGTTGAAGATGCCTCCGATTCCGTCGGAGCATCCGACTGCGCCGCAGCCGCCTGCTCTGCTTGATACGCCTGAATTTCTTCCTCCGTGGGCTTGAGTAGGAATTCGATGATCCCCACTGGGTCGGTTTCCGGATAGTAATGGACGATCCAGACCGCTTCCTCCCGGGTCCCCCGCTCCTGCCGCACCTGCTGAACCTCCTGTGCCACCTTCTCCCGGCTGTCTGCCTGCCAATAGCCCATGCGGACCACCAGCTCCGTCCGGCCACCGTCCAGCGCCGCCTCCAGCAGATCACCAAGCGCACTGACGCTGGAAGCGCTGACGATGGTCTGCATTTGCTCCGCCGTGCGGCGATATCCGATCTGAAGGTCCGCCTCAAAGCAGCTCCGCTGGGGCTGGCTGATATAGGTGATGTACTCCACGGCATAGGCTCCCAGCGGGGTCTCCTGCTGAACCTCCTGTGCCGCCTTTTCCAATTCCTCCAACGCAGTTTGTTCGTCCGGGAAATTATACAGCCGCAGCGACGCGGTTTCTGTGTGCTGACCGATGAGGATCAGCAGATCGTTGACCATATCCTGCCGGTTTTCCGCCCGCAGGGTAGCGGCGGCCTCACTTTCCCAGAACTTGCTGCTGTGAGGCTCTGATGTGGTATAGGAGCGCTCCAGAAGAGAGGCGCAGCCTGTCAGCAGGCCCAGCGCCAGTCCCGCCGCCGCCAGTCGATATACCTTCATTCGCGCCCCTCCTTTTTTAAATCGTTTAATAGCCCAGATCCTGATCGATGAGGACCACTTCCATCTCCATGTTGGCTACGGCCTCCCACAGGACCACCAGGCCCCGGCAGATTCGCTCCGGGCTCTTGCAGTCATAGCAGCGATCTCCATGAACGGCGCAGGGCGTTTTCCGGCCCAGCCGCTGGGCATTCTTCGGTGCGGCAATGTTCCGCGCCCGCCAAAGGGCCTCTTCGTAGGTGGGGGCCAGCTTGTTCCGACCCACGATGAACCAGACCTTCTTGTGGCCATACAGGGACGACGCTACCCGGTTGCCGTTGCCGTCGATGTTGATCAATTCGCCGGTCTCCGCCATGCCGTTGACAGAGGTGATGTACATATCCGCCGTCATGGCCTCTCTGCGGGGGTCCGCCGCTGACTCCGGACGCCAGTGCCAAAACACATGGTTGTGTCCGGACAGCTTTTCGTAAAGGCCCATCTGCTCCGCCGTGACGGAGCCGCCGATACCCACGGATACGCCGTCAATGGAGCGGTCCAGATAGTCCGCAGCCTCTTCTGCCGTGGCAAACGTACTGACGCGGAACCGCTTGGATTCCAGATTTTTTTTGACCGTTGTAAAATCCGTCATGGAAACTGCCTCCTTATAATTCCTTCTGATACTCGCCGAAGCCCTCGCCCAGCACGTCATGGGCGTCGCAGACGATCAAAAACGCCGCCGGGTCCGCCTCATGGACGATCTCCTTGATCTCCACGATCTCCCGCTGGCGGAAGGCCACCATCAAAACGTGCTTTTCGCTGCCGCTGTACGCGCCGGTGGCGTTGAGGATGGTCACGCCCCGGTCATAGGCCAGAATAGCGTCGGAGATCTTCTGCCAGTGATTCGAGATGATGTAGGCCACCTTGGAAGCATTCAGGCCGTAGAGCACCGTGTCCATAACCTTGCTGGACACATACAGGGCCACCGCACCATAGAGAGCCGCTTCCAGCCGCTGAAAGGCGATGGCCGTCAATGCCAGTACCACACCATCCGGGATCAGTATCAGCTTGCCCATGGGAAGCCACGGAAATTTCAGCTTCAGCAGGCGGGCCACGATGTCCGTGCCGCCGGTAGTAGCCCCCTGAGAAAAGACGATGCCCAGTCCCGCACCCATCATAGCACCGCCGCAGATGGAGGCCAGCATGGGATCCATCGGGGAGAATGTATACAAAAGGGCGATACCGTCCATCGCCAGCGAGCTGACCGTCATGGAAAACAGGGACGAGGCCAGCAGGTGAAAGCCGATGAACTTCCATCCGGCCAGAAACAGCGGGACATTCAGGAGGATCGTGCCGATACCTACGGAAAGAGCCGGGAACAGGACATTCAGCACTTGGGCCAGGCCGGTGATGCCGCCCATACCCACGGCGTTAGCGGCAAAAAACCAGTCGAAGGACAGTGCGAAGATCACAGAGCCCACTGTTATAATGCCATAGCTTCTCAGTTGTTTTTTCAAATGGATTTCTCCCTATCTTTATCTATTCGCCCGGAACACAGCCTTACAGCAGGCTGATCTGCTGATCCTCAGAATCCTCTTCCCTTACCAAAGCGCCGGCGGCGGGAATGGCCCGCACCCGGTAGCGGGTCCGGTTGGTGATGGAGGTCTCCTCAGACAGCAGCACCGTTTCCAGATGATACTTGGGCTTCAACGTCATCACCGCCACGCCTTGAGCGGAACGGGTGGTCTTGGGGGCCAACAGCGCCGTGTGGAAGATCAGACAGCGGGGCTCGTTGGAATACACAGCCAGCTCACAGTCCTCATCCAGACGGCGGATGCAGGCCAGGGGCGACTTGTCGGAATAGGCGCCGGTGAGCTTCCGGCGGTTGGAGGCAGTCTGATACGCCTTCATCTCGATCCGGGCCACCTTGCCGTTTTCAAAGAAGAACAGCAGGCTTCCGGTGTAGTCCGGTCCCGGCAGCACCATGAATATCACGTTTTCTCCGGCGTCCATTTTCAGCTTGGTGGGCAGGTAATCACCCAGCACGCTGGCCTTTGCGTCGTCAAACTCGCCCAGGCGGGTCTTGTAGACCTGGCAGTGGTCGGTGAAGAACATGACCTCGGCGTTGGAGGTGGTCTCAAAGGTCTGGCGGAGGGCGTCACCCTCCTTGAACTTCTGCTCGCTGTTCATCCGCAGGGAGGCAGGGGTGATCTTCTTGAAGTAGCCTTCCCGGGACAGAAAGATGGAAACGGGATATTCCTCCTTCTGCTCCTCCTCCGGGGTGTAGCTGGTGATCTCATGGGGATAGACGATGGAGGTGCGGCGGGGCTCTCCGTATTTCTTGGCGGCAGCGTTCAGCTCCTCCACAATGACCTTCTTCACCCGCTGGGGGCTGTTCAGCAGGTCCTCCAGATCGTCGATCTCGTCCCGCAGGGCATCCGTCTCCCGGGTCCGCTTGAGGATGTACTCCTTGTTGATGTTCCGCAGCTTGATCTCCGCCACATACTCCGCCTGGACCTGGTCGATGCCGAAACCGATCATCAGGTTGGGGATGACCTCGGATTCCTCCTCGGTTTCCCGGATGATCTTGATGGCCTTGTCAATATCCAGCAGGATGCGCTTCAGACCCTTCAGCAGGTGCAGCTTTTCCTTCTTCTTGCCCAGCACGAAGAAGATCCGCCGCTTCACACTGTCGGTGCGCCATGCCGTCCATTCCTCTAAAATCTGCCGGACGCCCAGCACCTTGGGGCTGCCGGCGATCAGCACATTGAAGTTGCAGGCAAAGGCGTCCTCCAGCGGTGTCAGCTTGTAGAGTTTGGCCATCAGCTTGTCCGGGTCCACGCCCCGCTTCAGGTCGATGGCCAGCTTCAGGCCGGAGAGGTCGGTCTCATCCCGCATATCCGAGATCTCTTTCGCCTTGCCCGCCTTGATCAGCTCCGCCACCTTGTCCAGAATGGCCTCCACTGTGGTGGAGTAGGGGATCTCGTAAATTTCCAGCAGGTTCTGGTCCTTCACATAGCGGTACTTGGCCCGCACCCGGACGCTGCCCCGGCCCGTATTGTAAATGTCCCGAATGGCATCGGTGTCAAAGATCAGCTCGCCGCCGGTGGGAAAATCCGGGGCCAGCAGCGTCTCCGTCAGGTCGCAGTCCGGGTTTTTCAAATAGGCCACCGTAGTATCGCAGACCTCTTTCAGGTTGAAACCACAGAACTGGGAGGCCATACCCACGGCAATGCCGCTGTTGGCGGATACCAGAATATTGGGGAAGGTGGTGGGCAGCAGCGCCGGCTCCTTCATGGTGTTGTCATAGTTGTCCACGAAGTCCACGGTGTCACTGTCGATGTCCTTGAAGATCTCGCCGCAGATGGCGGAGAGCTTTGCCTCTGTGTACCGGGGGGCGGCCCAGGACATATCCCGGGAATAGGACTTACCAAAGTTGCCCTTGGAGTCCACAAATGGCGTCAGCAAAGCGCCGTAGCCCTTGGAGAGACGCACCATCGTATCGTAGATGGCGGCGTCGCCGTGGGGATTCAGACGCATGGTCTGGCCCACGATGTTGGCGGACTTCGTCCGCGCTCCCGTCAGCAGACCCATTTTATACATGGTGTAGAGCAGCTTGCGGTGGGAGGGCTTGAAGCCGTCGATCTCCGGGATGGCACGGGAGACGATAACGCTCATGGCGTAGGGCATATAGTTGGTCTCCAGCGTGTCGGTGATGGGCTGCTCCACCACCGCCGCCCGGAGGCCCATGACGTTGGGGTTGCTAACTGGATGCCGGGATCCTTCCGGCTGCTTCTTTTTCGGCATAGTAAACGTTCCTTATATTTCGTCCACAAAACGTGGTGTTTTTGCCAGATAAATTGCTGAGCAACGCGGCTTTGCCGTGCAGATGTCCCCTGTATGTTCCTTGCTTCACAAAAGAGCGTGGCGAACCGCCGCAGGGATGCAACGAGGTGCCGCTTTGCGGCACAGGAAGGCACGGCTTTGCCGTGGGGAATGCACCCCCCATTTTCTTTTTGAAACATCAAAAAGAAAATGCGCCGTGCGCGGTGGAAAAGAAAAAATGTCAGGGATGATTTGACCGGCAAAGCGGTCAAATCACCCGAAACGAGGGCTGGCTGTCACGGACTTCCGACCAAATCCGGAAGTCTCCTACCGGCTGTGCTAGACCTGTTCCGTCCGGCATTGCGTCCCCGCACCTGTAGGCACACCGCACATCAGGCTGCAAAACCGGACTGGCGTATTTCTGATCCCGCGCGTTCCGCTTCGCTACGCGCTGGCTGATTCCGCAAATGAGTATCAGCGGCAGCGGAAAGAGGGGCAGGGGGTGTCTTATTTGCACCCCGAAATCTGATGTTCCATCAGCACGGCGTACCGGATTAGAGATTTACCGCACCCCGCCCGTGATTTAGTACGCACTGCTTCATTTGCACAGCAGTTCTCACAGAACCCGTTTTCCCAAACTTGCACGGTGTGCAAGTTTGGTTGATAGCGCTTTTCTTTTCCACCGCTGCGGCGGCGACTTTTCTTTTGACAAGACAAAAGAAAAGTGGGGGCCGCAATCTGGTGCCGCATAGCGGCACATTTATGAAATATCCGCCAGATCCAAAAATCTTGCTCCGTTTTCCGCGATATGGTCCTTCCGGCCCTGGAGGTTATCCCCCAGCAGAAGGTCAAACACTTCCGCCGTCCGCTCCACATCCTCCGGCATGACCCGGATGAGCCGCCGGGTCTCCGGGTTCATGGTGGTGAGCCACATCATGTCCGGATCGTTTTCGCCAAGGCCCTTGGAGCGGTCGATCTTGTACTTCTTCCCCTCCAGAGCTTTGACAATATCCGCCTTCTCCTTGTCGGAATAGGCGAACCACGTCTTATCCCCGCAGTTGATCTCGAAAAGCGGCGTTTCCGCGATATACACATAGCCCTGTTGGATCAGGGTAGGGGTCAGGCGGTAGAGCATGGTCAAAATCAGCGTCCGGATCTGGAAGCCGTCCACGTCGCCATCGGTGCAGATGACCACCTTACTCCACCGGAGGTTGTTCAGGTCAAAGGCGGCCAGATCCTTGACGTGCTTGTTCTGGATCTCCACGCCGCAGCCCAGCACCCGGATCAGATCGGTGATGATCTCGCTTTTGAAAATACGGGCGTAGTCCGCTTTCAGGCAGTTCAGGATCTTGCCCCGGACGGGCATGATGCCCTGGTACTCCGCGTCCCGGCTCAGCTTGACGCTGCCCAATGCGGAGTCGCCCTCCACGATATAGATCTCCCGCTTCTCCACATCCTTGGACCGGCAGTCCACAAATTTCTGGACCCGGTTGGAGATGTCAATATTGCCGGAGAGCTTTTTCTTGATATTCAGCCGCTGCTTCTCCGCGCTTTCCCGGCTGCGCTTGTTCACCAGCACCTGCTCGGCGATCTTCTCCGCATCGAAGTGGTTCTCGATGAAGTAAATCTCCAGATTCGTCCGCAGGAACTCCGTCATGGCCTCCTGCACGAACTTGTTGGTGATGGATTTTTTCGTCTGGTTCTCGTAGCTGGTCTGGGTAGAGAAGTTGTTGGAGACGAAGATCAGGCAGTCCTCAATATCCTGCCATGTGATCTTGCTTTCGTTTTTCTGATATTTGTTTTGATCCCGCAGGTACTTATCTACTGCGGAGACAAAAGCGCTTTTTGTTGCCTTTTCCGGCGCGCCGCCATGCTCCAGCCAGGAGGAGTTGTGGTAGTGCTCGATGACCTGCACCTTGTTGGAAAAGCAGCAGGCGGCAGAGAGCTTCACCTTGTACTCCGGCTTGTCCGCCCGGTCCCGGCCCCGCTTTTCCGCCTGCCAGAACACGGGAGCCGTCAGGGCCCCCTCTCCGGCCAGCTCCGCCACATAGTCCTGGATGCCGTGCTCGTAAACGAAATCCTCCTCAGGCAGAGAGCCGTCCACCTGCTGATCCCGGAACTTGAAGGTAATCCCCTCATTCACCACTGCTTGACGGCGCAGCACATCCGTGAAGTATTCCGCCGGGATGGCAATGTCGGTAAACACATCCAGATCCGGCAGCCAGCGGGTGCGTGTGCCGGTCTTTTTCACCTGAGACTTGGGCAGGGGCGTCTTTTCCAGCCCTCCCACGATCTCGCCCCGCTCAAAGTGGAGCTTGTACTCAAAGCCGTCCCGCCAGACGGTGACGTCCATGTAGCGGGAGGCGTACTGGGTGGCACAGGCACCCAGACCGTTGAGGCCCAGAGAGTATTCATAGTTGTCGCCGGTGAGGTTATCATACTTGCCGCCGGCGTACAGCTCGCAGTACACCAGTTCCCAGTTGTAGCGCTGCTCCTTTTCGTTCCAGTCCACGGGACAGCCCCGGCCCATATCCTCCACCTGAATAGAGCGGTCATTGTACCGCGTCACAGTGATGACCCGGCCGTGGCCCTCCCGGGCCTCGTCGATGGAGTTGGAGAGAATCTCAAAAACCGCGTGTTCGCAGCCGTCCAGACCGTCGGAGCCAAAAATGACACCGGGCCGTTTCCGGACCCGGTCCGCGCCTTTCAGAGACGAGATGCTGTCATTGCCATAATCCTGTTTTTTAGTCGCCATAGTTCCTCCAAGAGGGCATTTCCCCGTTTATCAGGGAACATTCTGCCATTTTCATACTGAGTTGATTATAGCATATCCCCGTCCCGACTGCAAGCATCCCCCGCTGTTCCCCGTTTTTTTGTCAGAAAGAGTGCCGTTTCACCCAGAAAGGTTGTTGCGTAATTTTTTACATAACAGCCGGTCACCCGGTATTTTCCCCATTGTCAAAGGGTTTTTCACATTTTCCACAGCTTTTTCCACATCGTTATGTAACCTTATTAAAACGAAAAAAGTTCATAAATTTTACATGGCTTATACAAGAAAGAAGCCCTGATGATACATCGCCTGCTTGCGGCCGCTTTCCTCCTGTTTTTTCTTATCCGGGTGATCTATTCTTTGCGCAAAAAGCTCTGACGCGGCATAAAGTCGCGTCAGAGCCAGCGATGTACTTTATAGAGAGGAAAACGATCGGTCAGACGTAATTGCAGACACGAGCGATGGCCATTTCGGTAAAGCCCAGTGCTTCCGCCTTGGTCTGCTTGCCGCAGGCAGTGTCCACCACCATCTGTAATAACTCGCCGCCCAGATCGTCCAGAGTCTTGGTGCCGTAGATCAGGGGGGAGGCGTCCAGATCGATGTTATCCTCCATCTTGGCAAAGGTCAGCTTATTGCCGGTGATCTTGATAACCGGGACGATGGGGCTGCCGGTGGGGGTGCCGCGGCCGCTGGAGAACACGACCACCTGTGCGCCGCCGGCTACCATGGCCGCCACGGAGGAGGGGTCGTTGCCCGGGGTGTCCATGACCACCAGGCCCTGCTTGCTCTGGACCTGCTTGGCGTAGTCATACACGGCATTGATAGGGCTGTGGCCGCCCTTGTGGATGCAGCCCAGGGACTTCTCCTCCAGGGTGGTGATGCCGCCGGCCTTGTTGCCGGGGGAGGGGTTGCCCTCTCGGACCTCCTCGCCCACCAGCCGCAGAGCGGCCTCATAGCGGTGAACGATCTCAAAGATGCGGTCATGCACCTCAGGCGTGGCGGCGCGGCGGGCCAGAATGTGCTCGGCGCCGATGAACTCCGTTGTCTCGGAGAGGATGGAGGTGCCGCCTGCGGCCACGATGCGGTCGCTCATCTCGCCGATGACGGGGTTGGCAGCCAGACCGCTGGTGGGGTCGGAGCCGCCGCACTCAGTGCCCACGATCAGTTCGGAGATGGGAAATTCCTCCTTCTGAAGCATGGAGGCCTCAGCCACCATTTCCTTGGCGTAACGCACGGCCATGTCCACAGCCTTCAGCGTGCCGCCGGCCTCCTGGATGATGACCTGCTTGAGGGGCTTGTTGGTGCGCTCCTCAATGGCCTTGACCACCAGGTCCATCTGGCAGTTTTCGCAGCCGAGAGAGACGACCACCGTGCCGTAGACGTTGGGATTGGCGGCATAGCCTGCCATCACGTCCATGGTAAGCTGCTGGTCAGGGGCCACCTGAGAACAGCCCTGCTGATTGTTAAAGGTAACGGCGCCGGTCACCTGCTGGGCAATGATACGGGTAGTATCGGAAGCGCACACACTGGCAGGCAGGATCAGCACATGATTGCGCACGCCCACGCGACCGTCAGGACGCTTATAACCGTAAAAAGTCATTGTTCCACTCTCCTTACTCTTTCGCTTCCAGATTTTCCCGGTGGCCTTCCACATTGTGAACATGGACGTGTTCACCGGCTTTGATATCGCAGGAGGCGATACCGATGTGCTCACCGTATTTCACCACAGGCTCCCCCTTGCGGATATCGCGGGTAGCCAGCTTATGGTAAATGGTGATGTCCTCCAGAACAGGGAGAGAGACCTCTTTGCCCTCGCAGATGTAGGTCGCCGTTTCACCCTTGGCGATAGGCTCAATGGCGACTGCCACATTATCCTTGGGGTCGATAATCATTGCATTACGCATGGGTAATTACTCCTTTTATAAAAGATGAGTAAGCTTACAGGGGGATCACCAGGGCGCCGATCAGAGCCAGCACGAAAATGCACACAGAGGAGATAAAGGAGCCCAGGGTGTAGGTCTTCAGGCCGCCGGTAACGGTCAGACCGGACATATTGGTGGCCACCCAGAAGCCGGAGTCGTTGACATGGCCGATGGAGTTGCCGCCGGACAGACAGGCCAGCGCGATCCACACGGGATGGCAGCCGATGGCAGGAGCGATGGTTGCCATGATACCCATAGAGGTCATGCCGGCCACGGTGCCGGAGCCCTGCGCCACACGGAAGATCATGCCAATGAAGTAGGCCAGGAACATGGCGGGGATGACAGAAGTAGTATCGGTGCCCAGCAGGCTCACGATGGCGTTGCCAATGCCGGTAGCGGTGATGACAGAGGAGAAAGAGCCGCCTGCACCGGTGATCAGCAGCACCACACCGGCGCTCTTCAGTGCCTCACCGGCAGACTTCTCCAGATTCTCGCGGCCGATGTAAGGCAGGCTCACCAGGTAAGCGCCCAGAGTACCCAGGGTCATGGCAACCAGCTTGTTGCCCAGGAAGCTGCAGATCAGGGGCGCCTCGTCAAACATGGCGCTGCCCAGGGTACCGAAGAGAATGCAGACCACGGGGATGACGACGGGCAGCAGAGCCATACCGAAAGAGGGACGGGCCTTAGAGCTGTTCTGAGCAGCGCGGGCAGTTACCAGCTCGTTAACAACATTGGAGCTGTGGTTCACATCCTTTTCCTCGTTCCAGATGCCGCGGTTGTGGATCTTGATGTACACGAAGTCAGAGACGATCACAGTGATGAAGCCAACGATCAGGCCCACGATCATCATGATGCCCAGGTCAAAACCGAAGATATCAGCGGCAGCCAGGGGGTTGGGAGTGGGAGGCACCACGCAGTGGGCGGTAGTAGCGCCGATGGTCAGGCAGCCGGTGACATAGCACATCTTCATGTCGATCTTGGCGGCAATGGTGATGCCGATGGGGATCAGAATGATGAAGGTAACGTCAAAGAACACGGGGATGGACAGCACGAAGCCGGCCAGGCTCAGGCCCCAAACGGAACGCTTTGCAGGGAAAGCGGAAACCAGCTTGTCGGCGATGATGTCGGCAGCGCCGCTGTCACTCATCAGCTGGCCCAGGATGGTGCCGAAGCCGACAGGCAGGCCGATGCTGGTCATCATGCTGCCGAAGCCGGAGGAGATGGTGTCCATTGTGGTCATCAGGTCGAGACCGCCGGCCACACCCATGAACAGACTGGCCAGAACCATGCCGATGGAAGCGTTGAGCTTGAGGACGATGATGCAGAACAGGATGATTGCGATTGCGATCACCAGTGCTACGATTAGCATTGCGGGAGATACCATAGAGTCAGTTCCTTTCTTTTTTTGTGTTTCTTACACTACTATTTAAAACCAGAGCTGTCCGGTAGTCGCCTGTTCACGGCAGCTCGGATTTTTCAGAACAGGTTGCCGTTTTCGTCAAAGGGCAGGTCATAGGGCTCCGTGAGAACCTCAAAGTTGGGGTTGTTCTCCACCAAAGGCAGCATACCCTCAGAAATCTCGATGACACCGATATGGGCGGTGTTGGGGATGCGGATCATCTTCATGTGGTCATGATCCTCAGCCTCGGGGCAGCACATCAGGGCCAGCTGTAAAGCTTCCCGGTCATTGTCCATGATCATGGGGATCTTCATCAGATGCAGGAAGGTGTTGGTCACGCCGGTGGGATAGGTCATCTCCAGCTTCATCTTGTTGAACAGACGGCGGGTGGTGACCTCCGCCAAGCCGATGCCCTGTGCATTGCCGTGGGTCTCGTCGGTCAGGTCCAGGATGACGCACTTCTCTGCCTGAATGCCGCCGGAGCAGTACTTGGGCTGGACAAAGCGGCCGGACACGTTGGGGTCCATGCCGTCGCCGGAGATGTTCTTGCCGATCTTATCCACCACCAGCACGTCGCACTTGTCAAACAGCAGGTGGGCGATGGTCTTGTAGGAGATCTCCTTGAGCTTGGGTTCCTCGCTGATGATCTCCTCCGGGCTCAGGCCCTTGATAAGATAGGTATCATCATAGGCATTTTCAATGATGGCGATGCCGCCCAGAACCGGTGCGTTTTCCAGGATCGTCCGGCCGTACTCCTCCACCAGCTCATGCATGATGGCAGGACTCTGATGATGGATGCTCTCAGCGCCCTTCTGCTTGCCAAGGCCGATGGCCATCATCTTCATCAGGCCGCTTTCATAGGGACCGCGGAAGGAGGTATGGGGCTTGATGCGGTTGAAGAGGATGATGCCGTCCGCCTCAGAGGCGTTCTTGTCCATGAACACCGGCTGGTGACGCATGCCGGAAATGCCGATCTGCACCGTCTCCATGGAACTCTTCACAGGGCAGCCCATGGCTTCCTCAGTGACGCCGTAGTCCTTGAGGATCTGGAGCTGGCCCTCGGCGGTAGCGCCGCCGTGGCTGCCCATAGCCGCCACAATGTAAGGCTCGGCACCCTTGGATTTGACAAAATCCACAATGGCACGGGCCATCACGGCATTGTGATTGATGCCGCGGCTGCCGCAGGTAATGGCGATCTTCTGACCGGGCTGGATCTTGCCGCCGATCTCAGGGCGATCCAGCTCCCGGGTGATGATGCCGGGAATATCGCTCTCAGGGATGCAGGTCTTGTCGAAGTTCTGGCGAACCTTGACCATCTTGGGGATCGGTGTGTCTTTGATCAGGTTGGTAATGGTTTCCATGTCTTGCTCCTCTCTCGCCGCCGCAGGCGGCATATCGTATCAACAAGTATACAGATTTTTAATTTGAAAACGGATGCCGTGGGCTGTTCCCCCCAACACCGTGCCCGTCAAGATCATAGCTGGCAGCACCCGATTCCAGTGCCCCGGGATACGCCAGGCTCTAGCGGCGATGCGTTCCATACTTGCTCTGTTGGTCTCCACTCGAGCTGTATATGTTTTTCCGTTCCGTGCACGTGCACGAGTCAGTGTAAAAAGAAAAGCGAAACAATATCGCTCATTAGCATTGTTAGTATAATCTGTGTCCGTTTCTTTTGCAATTATAAGATATGACAAAAAAATAACAATTTTTTGTAGAATTTGAGAAATGTCACGCAATACACCTACCGGTTCAGCTTTGCGAAATTTCAATGCAAGGCCGCAGGCTGCATAGTCGGTCGCAGTTGTCACCTCCCCGTTTTCAGGAAAGGTGAATCCGACGCACAGATCCGCCAAGACATCCCCACGTCAAAGGAGTTCGGTTCAGATATGCAATTTTCCCCCCCGCCGATCATTTCAATAACATCAGGATCACGCCGTAGATCACCGATGCCAGCGTCCCAAAGGTGATGACCGGCCCGGCTACGGTGAACATCTTCGCCGCCATACCGGTGACGAATCCCTCGGACTTGAAATCCAGCGCTGGGGAGGTCACGGCGTTGGAAAAGCCGGTAATGGGCACCAGCGTTCCCGCGCCGCCGAAGCGGGCCAGCTTGTTGTAGAGATTCAGTCCCGTCAGCAATGAGGACAGGGTCACCAGTGTGCAGGAGGTGGCTGTGCCCGCGTCCTCCTCGGACAGGCCCAGAGATATCCAGCCGTCCAGAACGGCCTGTCCCAGAGCGCAGATGGCCCCACCCACGAGAAAGGCCAGACACACGTCCTTCCCCAAGGGGGACTTTTTCATTTTCCGCTGCACATACTGTTGGTATTCCCGGGGCGTCATATCCATAGGGCGACCTCTTTTCACAAGTTTTCCATAGTTTCCCCATTCCGGCGAAAAGTATGTGAAATTTCTTGCAATGCAGTCTGAAAAGCGGTAAACTGTTGACCATGATTCCAAAAGGAGGGCATTTTTATGAAAACCGTCCGGCCGCTGGGGCTGTACATCCACATCCCCTTCTGCAAGGCCAAATGCGTCTACTGCGACTTCTACTCCCTGCCCCATGGCGAGGACCGCATGGACGCCTATACCGACGCCCTCTGCGCCCATTTGACAGAAGCCGCGCCGCTGGCCGCGTCTCACACAGTGGATACCGTATACTTCGGCGGCGGCACTCCCAGCTATTTAGGAGAAAAGCGCCTGTGCAAAATTTTAAAGGTCATTGAAAAGCGTTATCAAGTGGCCCGCGACGCGGAGATCACTCTGGAGGCCAACCCGGACTCCGCCGGGGATTGGAAAGCTCTCCGCGCCCTGCGGCGCTGCGGCTTCAACCGGATCTCCTTGGGGATGCAGTCCGCCTGCGACGAGGAGCTGCGAACCATCGGCCGGGTCCACACCATGGAGCAGGTCCAACAGGCGGTGGAGGCTGCCCGGAAAGCCAAGATTCAAAATCTGTCGCTGGACCTCATTTATGGTCTGCCCCACCAGACGCAGGAGCGATGGATGGAAAATCTCGCCGCTGCCGTAGCTCTGAACCCGGAGCATCTGAGCTGCTACGGCCTGAAGGTAGAGGAAGGGACGCCTCTCTTTGCCATGAAGGACACCGCCGGTCTGCCGGGAGACGAGGAACAGGCGGATATGTACCTGCAAACCGTGGAATTTTTGAAGCAGTACGGCTATGAGCAGTACGAAATTTCCAACTTCGCCAAGCCGGGCCGGGAATCCCGGCATAACCTGAAATATTGGAAGCTTCAGGAATACGCCGGCTTCGGCCCCGGCGCCCACAGCGATTTCGGCGGCGTCCGGTATGCCTACGAAAAAGACTTGGACGCCTACATCGCCGCCGCACACGGCGGACAGTTCCGCTTTTCCGAAAACACCGTCATCCCTCCCAGAGACCGGGACGTGGAATGGGTGATGCTGGGTGCGCGACTAATCTCCGGTCTGGATCCCAAGGATTACGAAGCCCAGTTCCGCCGCCGGTTTGATCCGATTTTCCTGCCGTTTCTGCAAAAGTGCGTGGCCGCCGGCTATGCTGTGTCGGAAAACGGTGTGTGGCATCTGACCCCCAAGGGCTTTTTAGTATCCAACCAGATCATCGGCGGGCTGCTGGATGCTCAGGCTGCGGAAAAGCAGCGCCGGGCAGACGCGGCGGCCCGGGGCGATTTCCGGGTCAATCTGGACTGACCCGCAACCAAACGGCACTGCCGATCCTATGAAAGGATGATTTTCTATGTACGTTTACACGCCGGGGCAGTGGGCCCTGCTGTTCTTCTTCTATTGCTTCTGCGGCTGGGTCTGGGAATCCTGTTATGTCTCCGCCAAGCAGCGTCATTGGGTGAACCGGGGCTTTCTCCATGGGCCGCTGCTGCCGATCTATGGCTCCGGGGCCATCATCATTCTGTTTGCCACCCTGCCGGTGGCGGACAACTTCTGGCTGGTCTATTTTCTGGGTATGCTGGCCGCTACGGCGCTGGAATATGTGGTAGGCGCCGTAATGGAGCAGCTTTTCAAGGTCCGCTACTGGGATTACACCAAGCAGCCCTTTAACCTCCACGGCTACATCTGCCTGACCAGTTCGATCGCCTGGGGCTTTTTCTCCGATCTGCTGATCTATGTCATCCATCCCCCCATCGACAAGCTGCTCCATAAGCTCCCGGCCCTGCTGGTGAATCCTCTGGCCGCAGTGATCGCCGTGCTGTTCATCATGGATACGGTAAAGTCCACCAAGGCCGCCATCGACCTGCGGGAGGTCCTTACCAAGCTTACCGAGGAAAACGCAGAGCTGCGGCGGCTGGCCAAAAAGGCCGAGGCCGCTCAGGCCCGCACTGCCGAGGAACTGCAGGCTTTCCGGGAAAAGACCTCTCTGGACAGATACCTGCTGCAGTCCTATCTGGCTGACGAGCTGGAAGCCCACCGCACCGCCAAGCAGGTCCGGAAGCAGCGCCGCCGGGCGGCTCTGGAAAACGCCTTCCGCCGCCGGGTGGAATCCAAGCTGGAAATCCTGGCCAATATCGCCCAGGCTTTGGAAAAGACCCGCGCCGCGCTGGACGATGGCATCGACGAACCCGGCGAGCAGGAGCTTGCCAAGCATCGGGAGGAGCTGGACGCCCTCATCGCTGCCGTCCGCCAGAGAGAAGCGCAGGTCCGCACCCGCTCCATCCAGCGCTACGAAACCGCTTTGCGGGTCCTCCGGGCCAACCCCTCCGCCAAGGCTAAGGCGGAACTGGGTGAAGCCTTTGACTCCCTGCGGAAGCTCTTGGAAAAATGAGCCAATATTTGACAGGCGTTCCCTCCGGGAACGCCTGTGAGGCTGTCGATAAAGTGATAAATTTTCCGCGACGGTAAGGAAGGATGTGCGCTGGAAACCCAAGAAGGGTGTCCCGCGCCATTAAAATCCTAAGTTTTCAGAACTTTT